>SXGQ01218223.1_pt1 | contig 92383 bp, 85 predicted proteins | sample 3178371 | NCBI WGS metagenome assembly SXGQ01 (sample SAMN11356859, study PRJNA531348) | freshwater metagenome | isolation source: freshwater sample F1-20 | place: China: Fuxian Lake, Yuxi | collected 2017-12-25 | reverse complement strand
GCCAATATTGTCAAAACACAGAAAATTGTAACAATTCCGGACATAATATATTTCATGTTATCTCTCAATTGTAACAGGAATACTTGTGGATTTACCATCACAGGTTAAGGTTAAGAAGTATTTACCAGAGGCAATCATTGGAACCTGTAGAGACAAAGCATGCGAACCTTCTGCGAATGAATATTCTTTACCAAATTCATGAACCACCGATCCTGTCATATTTGTAAGGGTTAGTTTCGCATTCATGCATTGATCTATTGCATTGATCGTAATCGTACAGGTATTTCCAGAGATTGGATTTGGTGCAATCATTAACATAGGTAGTGCTGGAACTTCATCTACTGTGGTAGCAACACATCCTGATTCATTTGACAATCTAATTGGATTAGATATACTCAGAATTGTGGAGTCTACCCTGCTAACCACTCTTATTCTTAATGAGTCGGTTTTCAAAGAAGGTGGATTAAAGCCAATCACGCTAACCCATGGATCAATTCCCGATGCAGTGGATATGTTTTGCCATGCAGAATTACCATTCGCATATTGAACAAGCAATTTGCTATTGGCAATATTCTTGTATGTCCAAGCAATGACGTATCTCTTATTGGCACATAATGTCTCGCCACCTTTGGGATTCAATAATGTGAGCTCTTCTTTCCCTATGGAAAAAGGACCAGTTTGTGAAATGAGCGACATATCATTTGCATCAGTTATTCTTACCCAGCACTGTTGGGCATTGATATCAGGCATTTGAAAATTATAAACAGTACCTGTTGGGCGAGATAATGTTTCCCATGTTGAACCATTATTAGAAGAGAACATGAACAACACGGTATCTACATTAGTCTTTGTCCATTGGAATTGCAAGGATTCACTTTGTCCAAATGCTTTGCCATCCATATTTGTTGATAGAGATAAAGAAGGTTGAACTATTCTGAAATTAGCCCATGAAGTATCATTGATGGCTGCATTGGCCATGTCAACTATGCGAAATCTTCCAGAGTTGGTTGAAATACGTGGAACTGACCACATATACATTCCCTGGCCATTAATTGTATTGTTTGAAACAGCAGGGATACCGGAAGCTACATCTGACCATGCTCCTCCGCCATCTGTTGAAAATTGAATCTTGACACTATTGACTCTTGTTGAAGTCCATTCTATGGGTACACTTCTTCCGGAAATAAAGGTTTGATTTCCCCATGGGCCAATAACTCTGATTTGAGGTTCTTGTGCTTCCGTGATGCATTTACTGTTTTCCAATCTATTTCTCAAGAATGTATATACCCTAGGTAAAAAAGTAAAAGGAACGGATTTTGTTGAATTAGTTAAATCACAATAGCTCATGATTGACCCGGGAACTGGTTTGGGCGCTCCCGTATTACATGTTTCAGTTGAATAGGCTATGTTGTTTTGATATGCCGCTCCACTTGATAGACATGAATCAACTGCAGGCTTCCATTGATCACAATTATGTGTGTGATATGAACCCATGTTGTGTCCAAGTTCATGAGCCATGGTAGAAACATCTTTCATGTAAGTGGTCACAGGTAAATTCGCAAACGATGACACGCCTGTGACTGAATATGCATTGGAAATCGCAGAATTACATAATGCTCCAATACCATTTGCGATTCCGGCTACGATTCCGGCTCCTGCTGATGAACTACCCATCGCATCCAAACAATGAACAATATCACGTGTTCTGTTTGTTATTTTACCCCATCTTGTTTGTACTTCTTGTAGTAGCGCGGGTGTGTCTCCGCCATCTTTGGTATAAGGATCAGGAGTTTCTTCTGTCCAAATTTGTATAAATGGAATTACGATGTTCAGATTCAATTCTCTTCTATAAAGGGCATTAGTCGCATTGGCCATTGCGATGAGAAGATTCATTGCCCTTGTTTCATTTCTGGAAGCAACCTTTGTGAAATAGGAAGTTGTTGTCTCCATGATCACTTGCATTTCCAATAAACGATTATCGAGTTTTCTTTCTCCCTTTGTTAGTGATGCTTCAACTTCCCATGTTTTGATGCCCGTATGAGATATCTCATCGGTTCCGCAGAGCTTTGCAGGTAATTGCAATTGAACGGACAATGCAGATTCACTGTAAAGCATATGATCCTTCTTTGAATAGGAATTCGTTGTTTCAGGAAGGAATGTAATAGTAGAACCTGTTGATGAAGCAACCCAGCCATAGAGTTCGCCAGAAGCATAGGTCATAAATACTTTAGAACCTTCATCCCCTTGAACATACCCCTCATAACTTATGATATGTGGTATGGAAATTTGCTTATTTCCAATCATTATGATTGTTTTTGCATCGATAGATGATGGTACAGCCCTCAGTTGAATTGTTTTCTTTGTATCAAGTGAAACAGGGAAATTATTCAATGTGAGTGACTGAGCATAAGAAGCGAATACTTTTTCAGAAGAAGTTGCATCAATAGTAAATGTCTGCATAGACCTCTTTAACAATGCAGGCAACTTATTTGTCATGGGAGCAGAAATGAATGAGTCAGCATCATAAGTTTGAGAATGCGAGTCATATTTGTGCAGGAATAACATCATTCCGCATAGTAGGGCAAATGTGGTTTTCATATATCCATCCTTCAATAGAATTAAGTCGTCGGAGAAAGTCAATCATACAAGGCAAAAATACGGAAAAATAGCACGTCTATTGTCAAGTTAATGGGCAAATTTTATCGAATTTTCCCGAAAATTGAGTGAAAAATCATTCAAAAAGAACATCCTGAGTCTTCTTGATGGCAATGATGGTGATATCATCTCGAATCACATCATTTGGAAGTGTAGATACACTACTCATCACAGAATCTATGATGTGTTCCGGATCAGGATCATGCATCTTGAACAATTGCTCGGAATTTTGTTGCATATCCAACATTTCCGTTAAACCGTCAGTAAACAATAAACACATTTCACCTATTGAAAGTTGCAAATGGAGTTCCTGTAAATGATCGGAAAAAACATCAATATCTTTAGTGAGTCCAATTCCTATACCTTGTGGTTTATATTCAGTCAATACCCCGCTTTTTAGATGAATCAGCGGCATATGTCCTGCTCTTGCAAATTGTGCAGTACCCTTTGATTCTTCAATAATCAAACAGGATGCCGTAATAAACATATGTGGTTCGAGTATCGAAGAAAGATTAAGCTGTATCTCTGTAAGTATCTCTTTTGCTCCAAAGTTAGATGACTGAAGAGAGAGAATTGTACCTCGAAGTGTGGCCATCAAAAAAGCGGCTGGAATACCTTTCCCGGAAACATCGGCTATGATAATACAAGTGTTCCCATTTGCCATACGGAATACATCGTAGAAATCACCTCCAACCTCTCTTGCTGATAATGAACAACATTTTATTGCATAACCGGAGGGTTGTATGATTGTTTTTGGTAAAAGTGATTGATGCACGCTTTTGGCAATGATCATTTCATTTTCCAAACGATCATGTTCTTTTGAAATGGAAATCAATGCCATATGTTCAGTTGCAATATTGATGCTCTCACCGAAAGCTTGCAAAATTGCTTCATCTTCTGGAGTGAAATGATACGATTGTGTATGAGATAAGAGAATTTCACCGAATACGTTTCCATTTTTCTTCAAAGGCATTGCCAATATACTTTGAGAAAAAAATAGTGATTGAGGATTTGCAGTTGTAGGTAATTCGTATAAAGTTTCAGGTTCATTCAATGATGAAATCCAATCGGCAAAGAATGCACTATTCAAGAGTAATGACAATTCCGCCCCTAATCGTCCAGAAAAACGAATATGATCTGCATTGAACGCATGAATTCTACAATACATACCCTCAAGTTGAATAGATTTTGGTAATAACTCCATGGTATCGGATATGATTGCATCTATTCCTTCCGAATGAATTGCATTAGATGTTAATTGAGCAAGCGTTGAAAATTCCAATGATTTTCTATCCAATAGTCCTGCTGTAGGTAAAGAATATAAAGAAAGTATTGTTAGTCTAGATGCAATGAGCAAAAGCCACATTCCAATTGTTGCAATAAGAGGTTCAACATGGAATGTTGTGATATTCAATGCTTGCATCGTATTACTATTATAACGTATCGCTATCGGTACTATAGAAATGGAAATAACAAACATTGACCAGGCCAAGTCTCTTTTCTGTTTTCGTGAAATACCTTTAAACCATGAAATACCCCGAGTATTGTAAAATGCCAAAAGTGCAGTGAAAGCACTTAAGATATGCATTATGATAGGCTCATCTATCGGCACAGTCATTTGCATAATCAACATGATTCCCGCTAATACATAGATGTACAGCGAAATGCGTTTCAGCTGTGCATGGGGTCTTTGTTTCATTAACCGAAAGAGTAAGGAGAGAGCAAAACCTGAACAAAGAAGAATATATCCGGCATATAGGATAACCATCGCCAATGTAAAAATATTAGAATTTACTAATGACACATTATCGAATACTCCAAGAAGATTTAATAATCCGGCCATGGAAAGTATACTTGCCAGTGTCTTTGCATCCTCAATTATAGTTTTACTGTCTTTTATGAAACCGTTTGTAGAAAACCAATCTCTATCTTTTTGGTAGAATCCAATAAGTAAAAACAACCATGACACGTGCATTGCAAATGCAGTTTCAGGATACCATGCATCAAAAACAAAAAAAGCAATCAGTGAAATGATGAATGCTGCAATAAAGATATACCCGGAAATGCTGAAACACAACGAGTATGGTATAGAACGGATAAATCGGAGTAATTTAGCCATCATGCCTAAATGGTGCCTTTAGAAGATGATCAGTTAAAAACAAATCTACAACGCTCTCATATAATTGGAAGTTACAAACAAAAGAAATCAATTTTATATGATCCAAAACAGAAAAAATAAGCTCAATTTTTGTAAATTTGCCAAATATGTAAACCCCAAGAAGAGAATTGAATGCAAGATCCTATCAAACGCAATATCACGTCCTTGGCTTTGGATGGTGCTGAATTTCTGGGAATTCTTTCCTCAAAAAAATGGCTTTTGATCATTCTGACTATCTGTTCAGGGATAATTGCCTACGGAATTTCATGGACTTTACCCAATTGGTATGCTTCAACGGTTACCTTCGTTCCCCCAAATAATGCTAATTCTATGATAAGTGGAATGATGGGTAATGTATCGAGTGCATTGAAAGATTTGGGTTTGGGAAAAATGAACAAAGGCGAATCCTACTCATATATGGTAGTGCTGAATTCTCGGAGTTTGATGGATACGCTTATAAACAAGTATAATCTCCCCGCCGAATATGAAATTCCAAAGGAAGACAAAGAAGAATTATACAAAGAATTTTTGTCCAATTATGAAGTTGAATTGTCACCTGAAGGAAATTATAATGTAACGGTGCTTTCAAAGGATAAAGAAAAAGCAGCAAAGATGGCCAATGATGTTGTTACAATTGCCAACAATATCTCCCTACGCCTTCAAAAAGCTGAAGCTGAAACAAATAGAGCATATATGGATTTACGTCTCAAGAGAACAGATTCAATTCTAAATTCCATTGCTCAAGATCTTGGAAGATTTTCATCCCAGAGTTTGGTTTTTTCTCCTCTTGATCAAGCCCAAGCTGTTTCTCAAGCATTAGCAACATTAAAAGCATCTGCTTTGAAACAAGAAATCCAAGTTGAGATTCTGAAAAATACCTATGGCGATAAAGATCCCTCAACCATTGCAGGCGAGAAACTTCTCAGTGAAATGCGTCAACAAGTATACAAGGCAGAGAATAAACCTGGATTTGCAGGTGACTTCGCTTTAAGAGATGGTCTTAAAGTTGGTGCGAAATACATGAAATTATACACCGAGTATGAAGCAATGTCCAAAGTAAAAGCATTTCTCATGCCCATGTTGGAACAAGCAAAATTGGATGAAATACGTGAAGCTCCGATGATGTATGTTTTGGATTATGCCAAACCAGCATTCAAAAAATCACGCCCCAAACGATTGACAATTGCTGCCGGTACATCAATAGGTGTATTTGTTCTAACTTGCTTGTATCTCATCATTGCCACACAGTTCAGAAAAGCAGCAACTATTCATTCACGTAGAGCAACAATAGACAACGGAGATATCGCATAATGAGCGTATCTTCCAAGTTGCCAAGCTTCAAAGATGAGAATGGTTCACTTATCATGGGTATAGTTCGTTCATTGGAGTATGAACATCTAAGTCCATTCCTTTCTACATTACATGCTACAGGATATTCGGGGGGTTTAGCCTTTTTCTGTGATGATATCAGTTCATCCACTCGATCTGCATTCTCTTCAATGGGAATTTACTTACGTGATTTCAGAGAAGTACGTATTTCTATTCCTTTTCTCAATAAAAAAGTCAATGCATATAGGATATTCAGTCCGGTGCAAAAAATGTGGTTTTATGTAGCTTCTGAAGAAGCTAAGAGACAATTTGCTTCAAATGCATTTCATATTCATCAATCAAGACATTTTCTTTATACTGAATTTTTGGAGAATAATCATTCTTATTCGAGAATAATGTTGAGTGATACAAGAGATGTCGTTTTTCAACGAGACCCGTTCGATTTTGCAATCAATGATTCACTATGCTGTTTTCTTGAAGACCCTTCAATAACAATAGAAAATGAAGTTCATAATGCAGGATGGATCCGAAGAGGTTTCGGACAAGAAATATTGGATGCGATTGGAAAAAACCCTATTTCCTGCGCAGGAATCACAATGGGTAGTGTAGAAGCTGTATTGGAATACACGCGCCGCATGTGTAGTATTCTACTTACTCCAAGAATTCGATCTATTGCTGGAATAACAGGTTTGGATCAAGGAATTCACAATTATGCAATTCGCATGAAAGATTTCGGAGATAGATTGCATCTCTTCGAGAACATGAAGGGTCCGGTCATGACTATGGGGCTCATGAAACAAGAATTGCGAAACATTGATCCAGAATCCGGTTTATTACTTAATTCGGATGGATCACTATGTAATACCATCCATCAATATGATCGGCATCCCGATCTTTTGCATAATTTGCCCAATAGGATTATTCAAGCACATTCTATCGGTCTTTGAATGCGCAGCATAGTAAAATCCGTGATCAAAGTTATCAGAGATGATCATGCCAGTGTCATGAAAAATTTCTTTTCATTGACATTCCTGAAAGGGTTGGAATATCTTGTCCCTCTTATCCTCGTTCCCTATCTCGTTAGATCCTTAGGCCTAGAGCGATATGGCTTAGTGCAGACAGCTGTATCTTGTATGTATATCTTCTTGGTGATCACCAATTTTGGTTTCAATTACTCTGCAGCAAGAGAGATATCCATCCACAGAGATAATCCTGAAAAGGCTTCCCGAATTGCAGGTGCAATTATCGCGTTAAAATCTTTATTGATGTGTGTTTCTTTTATTGTCATGCTCTTCATGGCAATTTCTTTGCCTTCTTTGAAAAGCGAATTAGGTCTGGTCATCATTACCTTTGGTTTTATCATTGGTGATGTACTCTTCCCTGTTTGGTTATATCAAGGATATGAAAAGATGTATTATTTGTCAAGATTTCAAATCATTGCCAGAATCATCTTATTCATTGGAGTGCTTTCCATTGTAAATGAACCTAAAGATTATTTACTCTACCCTGCATTGTATTATGGCACGCAAGTAATAATGGCTATGTCAACCTTGGCATTTGCTCATCGCCTACTTGGATTGAAGGTAAGAATGCCGTCTTTGGCCATCATGAAAGAGCAATTTAGATTGGGAATTCGCCCTTTTTTGTCTTCAGTAGCACAAGTTTTGTATACTCAACCACGTGTATTTTATGTTTCATTGATCAGCACACCGTTAATGACCGGGACTTATGCGATTGCTGATAAAGCAGCCGGAGTTTTTCAATTGTTTCCTGTATGGCTCTTTGTGATATCAGCTTTACCAAAATTGTCATATATGTTCGAACATGATCGCGAGGAATGTCTTCAAACACTTCGTACATATCAGCATTGGACAGTGATCTATGCACTTATAAGTACCCCATTAATTATCTTATCCGCACCATGGATCATTTACGTCTTTTCGGGCGAATTCAATGATCAGGCAGCAATGTATTTTAGGTTATTATGTATTGAAACATTCGTATTGACAATAAATATCTTTCTTATACATTATTTTCCAATAGCAGGGAAATTCGGAGTATTTGCCAAGATCTATGGTTTTACATGTTTGATAACACTCGGACTGTTTTTTGTCTTGTCCCAAGAATTTGGTGTTTTGGGATTGATTTGGGGTATTATTGCTTCATCCCTATTATTACTAATACTGACAATATATTTCAGAAAAAAAGAAATAATGGCAAGTCTATGATTTGTACATTTCATGCACTCGAATTTCTGTAATTTTGACAAACATGAGTGGCTATGAAAATGAATCTACACAATGAATCTATAAATATTGGAAGTAAAGATCGTATCCTCGTTTTACGAGTGATAGTATTGGCCGTACTTACCATCTATGTTGGAAGACTAGCATATTTGCAAATCATTCAGGGAAATGTCTATCGTTTAAAAGCTGAAACGCAAGCAATCAAGGAAGTGACTGTTGATCCATTCAGAGGGAATATATTTGATCGTAATGGGGAGCGAATGGTGCATAATTCTCCTTCCTTTTCTATTTCCATAACTCCTAATGAGTTTGATGACTCTTCCATTCCCCTTTTGGCTTCTATTTTACAATTAAAGCAAGATGAGATTAAACAATTTGTTGAGGATTCAAAAAAGATATCACGAGTAAAGCCCAATAAAATTTATCGCGATGCTGATTGGTCCATCATTTCACTTATTGAAGAAAATCATGAATTTCTTCCAGGTGTGGATATATCGGTTGAATCAAAACGATTGTACACGATTCAGGGAAACATGTCTCATATTTTGGGATATTCCAGAGAAATAAACAAAAGACAAATCCAAACAATGGGTGATTATTATGCACCAGGTGATATTGTGGGCTATGCAGGGCTCGAAAAGACATATGAAAACTTCTTACGTGGAACGAAAGGAGTTCAATTTGTTGCCGTAAATTCTACTGGCCAAAAAGTAGCAAGCTTTCAAGAAGGTAAAAACGATATACAAGCAGAAGAAGGATTTGATCTACGATTAGGAATAGACAAACCTCTTCAGGAATTATCTGAAAAACTTCTAAAAGGAAAAAGAGGTGGAATAGTTGCATTGGATCCGAATACAGGAGAAATAATGGCACTTGTGAGCATGCCAGACTACGATATTCGTGAGTTTAGTGGTCGAACAAAAAGCAATTTATTTTCAAAATTATTGAAAGATGAAGGTAAACCTCTTTTCAATCGTGCAACTCAAACAATATATCCTCCTGGCTCGACTTGGAAAATGCTCATGGGTATTGCAGCTTTGAAAGAAGGAATCATAACACCCGAAAAAACAATTTATTGCTCAGGTGCTTATGAGTTTGGTGGTCGTTCGTGGAAATGCCATGGCTCCCATGGAGCAACTAATTTGCAAAAAGCAATCCACGTTTCTTGCAATGTCTTTTTCAATAAGATAGGTCCTCAATTAGGTATCATTAATTTTGAGAAATATGGTAGGGACTTTGGTTTTGGTCAAAAGACATTTGTCGATATTCCTGAGGATTCAAAGGGGAAATTACCCGGAGAAAAATTTTATAAAAAACAAAATCTATCAGCTGGTGAGATTCGAGGTCGTTTGGTAAATCTTGGTATCGGTCAAGGTGAAATTGGAGTCTCCCCGCTTCAAATGGCTGTGTATTGTGCATCACTCGCAAATAAGGGCATCATTCATCAGCCTCATATCGTTCGTTCTATCTATAATCGTAAAACCAAACAATTGCAAGATGTAGCTTATGCGAGCAGAAAAGCTATTACCATGTCGGATGAATATTGGAATGTCATTCACAGAGGCATGTATGATGTTGTGAATACTGCCGGTGGAACTGCTTTGTCCGCAAAAGTTTCAGGAATAAGTGTTTGTGGTAAGACTGGTACTGCACAAAATGCTCATGGAGAAGATCATGCTTGGTTTATCGCTTTTGCTCCAAGAGAAAATCCACGAATCGCTCTTTGTGTCCTGGTTGAAAATGCAGGATTTGGAGGAACGGTAGCTGCACCTATCGCGCAACGATTGCTTACAAAGTTCTTTTATCCTACGGCAAAGGAGTCAGGTGATTCCGTATTACTGGATACGATACCTGTCACAAAGAAAAAAGCGAATAGTGCCAATAGACCGATTACGGCAAAAGAATAATTCATGTTTCGCATTTTCTTCAATATCTTATTCTTTTCCTCCCTATTGTTCGGCTGCGGACATCACTCTCAATCCCCGATAAGATTGCAGTTTCTACATTTCTGGACTGAACCAAAACAACAGGCGCTTATTGATTCGCTTGTGGCTGCATTTGAGAGACAATATCCTCATATTACAATTGAACAAATTCCGGTTCAATGGAATGAAGGAAGAACAAAATTAGTCCTAGCTCATACATCCGGTAATCCTCCTGACATTACCCATTTGGGAATAGAATGGGCTCAAGAATTTATTTCAAATGATGTATTTGCATCAATGCCTATCAATAAGGGAATCCCAGAGCAGTTTATTAATCAGATCAAAGGGGAAAACGGTAAGATTTATTGTAAACCATGGACAATGAACACCAGAGCACTAGTGTTCAGCCATGATCTCTCAACACTGGATACCAATGATTTAAATTGGGATATTATCATTTCAAGATTGAATACATCTTCCATCATTGGAATTAATTCATCTGAACCGCATAATGTTTCAAAAAAGCTATTACCTATTATTTGGTCTACTGGTAGCAACTTGTTTCAAACATTACCATTTAGTTCCACATGTGATAGTCAACTGATTGATGGATTACGTTTAATTAGAAAACTGTCTAAATATGCTAGAATTGAACAGTCAAGAAAGTTAGATGAGTACATTGTCAATGGCACTATTCATGCGGTCATTACTGGACAGTGGATACTTCCACAACTTGCAAATATTCCTCATATCATTGCATCGTCATTGCCCGGTAAAAGCGGAGCATCTATATTAAGCGGAGATTGCCTTGGGATATCAGCTTCGTCACGATATCCAGAAGAAGCAACATTGTTTGTTTCTTATATTACTAACTATGAACGTGTAAAGAATATGTGCATGCAATTACAGGATATTGGATTGCCTGCAAATATGCAATCATGGAATGACCAGGATTTCCTAGTTAACCAAGATATTGCGCAGTTCACAAAACAAACGAAGATTTCAAAAATATTGCCTTCTCCACCCTATTTTCTTGATGCAGAACGCATACTTGAAGAACAGCTTATGCTTTTTGTTTATGGAAAAGTGAATGAAAGTGAGCTACTTCAATCATTAAAAATGCAGCTACTTGCATTGGAGAAAGGACAAAAAAAAGGGCCGTAAACGACCCTTTGTATTATTTTTTCGCTTGTGCCGATGCTGTGATTGCATCCGTAAATCGCTTATATCTATCAGCTACCGCCCCGGTCAAAGTTGCCCTTTGCAGAAATGACAACAAATTCTTGGCTTGATTGAAGGTAAACACCAAAGTTGTTGAATCTTCTAGTTTCTTGTTTTCCTTCGAGCCTTTTTGCAACTCACCGATCATAATTGAACGAATTTCAATCAGTGCATCAACTTCATTTCCTCGCAATTCGATGTTCTTTAATAATTGCAGACAAAAATCAATTTCTGAATATTGAATGACCGGTTTCAATATTTGTTGATTTTGTTGTTGTGCAATTGAGGTTGAGGCACAAATGATTGAAATGCAGATTAATGCAATAATGTTTTTCATAAATATTAACCTGAAATTATAATGAAGTATGTAATGTTAATCTGTGAATCGTACCAGCTGTTCCAAGTGCTGAAACACCATAATCTATATTGACATATTCAGTTCTTACACCTACACCTGCTGAAAATCCTGAAAAGCGTCTTTGCCCTTGAATGCTTGTTGCGTCTCTGACATAATTGTCAAATCCTAGTCGCATGTCTAGAACCTTGCTAAGGATAAACTCACCACCAATACTAAAATTACCCACTCTGTCAAAGAATGAATCTGCATCATCAGCGAGATGATGGAATGAAAAGTTCAATAAGAGCGGAAGCCCTCTTAAACGATGATTGATACCTAGGCGCACGTCTATTGGTAATTCATCAGTGATACCAGTGAATGTTGACAATTGAGTTCCAATATTCAATATGGAAAAACCGACATTGGTTCTCGTAGCAGGAAGTCTATACAATATACCTGCATCTAAAGCTATCGCAGATGATGAAAGATCGTCCAATGTTGCATGTATAAACTTAGCATTGCAACCATAACTCAAAGTTGAGTCTAATTCATTAGAATAAGACCCCATTACTGCAATATTATTTGAGGAGAATGTCCCAAGTACAGTTCCGAATTCATCTGTTCTATCAAAGGATCCATATGTCGTATACATGGCACTAATTGCAAAACGTTCTGAAGATTGCTTGTCGAAAGGGAGTGTATATACTGCTTGACCGGAACTTATGTCTAAAACATGCCTCATGAACGTAGCTGAAACAGAAGACTTTTCAACCGTTGAAAGTGCCCCAGGATTAAAGAAAACAGCTGTTTGATCATTGGCAATACTTGTGAAAGCACCTCCCAAAGCTGCTGAACGTGCACTTATGGTTAATTGCACAAAATCAAATGGAGACTGTGCTTTAATCACATCGTTGAATGATAGCGTTCCAAGAAGCAATGCTATTAACATAACCTTTTTCATAAACGGATTTCCTTGTGTATGAAATGTTCAGATTCACGAGATTCCCAAATATCCATGAAGAATGCAGGTGGTCGCATTGGTTTTCCGGTACGGATACCTATGAAAGGATGTATGGTATAACCTGTTGTAAGCAATGTTGTTCCTCTTGTAATCTCATATGCAATATGCAATAATAAACCCTTTTTCAGAGAACAAGTAGCTCGTATATCAAGTATCTCATCGTAATGAGCAGGCACTTTATATTCAACATGTGCTTCTATTACAGGGAATTGAATTCCCTGCTCTTCGAGTTTTGAATAAGGTAATCCCATAGAACGCAATAGCTCTGTTCTTCCAATCTCAAAATACGTAAGATAATTTCCATTGTACACTATGCCCATTTTGTCAGTATCGGCATATCGAACACGAATAGAAGAAATATGAGAATGATCTTTCATGAACGCTTTATTGCTTATTGATGATTAATTCAATAACTCTTTGCAAATCATCCAAAGAAAAGAATGTGATTTCAACTTTTCCAGTTTCATGATCTTTTAAATGAATGGAAACTTGCGTTGCAAAATATTCTCTAAGACTATCCTCCAAGGCCAATACATCATTGCTCAAAGGTTGTTTTTTGCTTGTTATATCATTTTTTTTCTTTGAAGTCTTTTTGGGGTTTCTTTTTGTTCCCCCCATCAATTCTCGTATGATGTCTTCAGTTTGACGTACAGATAATTGTTCATCAATGATTCTCTGAGCAATCAAACGTTGATTATCTGGGGATTGTAGTGACAATAAAGCCCTAGCATGACCATTAGACAGTTCTTTCATAGCCACAAGTTGTTGTATTTCAGAGGGTAACTTTAAAAGTCTAAGAAAATTAGATACAGTTGCCCTGTCTTTACCTACTTTTGCAGCCACTTCTTCCTGCGTGAGTTTGCAATGATCCATCAACATTTGATAACCCATTGCAACTTCTATATCATTCAAGTTTTCTCTTTGAACATTTTCAATGATTGCAAGTTCAATCATTGCTTCATTTGTATCGATATCCACAATGAATGCTGGTATTTTCTCCAAGCCGGCTTCTATGGAAGCACGAATTCTTCTTTCACCGGAAATGAGTTCATAAGTATTCCCTATGGACTTTCGAACAGTTATTGGTTGAATCACACCATGAAGCTTGATTGAATCAACTAGTTCTTCCAAAGCAGTTTGATCAAATATAACTCTGGGTTGAAAGGGATTAGTCTTAATTTTAGTTATATCAATCAAACCTATACGATTCTCATCTTGTTGCTCAACGGTCTTCGATGGATTATCCTGATTACCGGGGATTAGGGCGCCAAGCCCCTTTCCAAGGCCTAATGGAGATTTCATTATTCACTCCCTTTTGCAGTATGAGTTGTATTGTTTTCTATGATTTCCATAGCTAAATCGAGATAATTTCTAGAACCTGTGCTTAATGCATCATAGAGCACAATTGGTTTTCCATGACTAGGCGATTCAGATAATCGGACATTTCGTTGTATGACAGTTTTCATTACTTTGTCTTCAAAGTGCTTGCGAACTTCAATTTCAACCTGTTGTGAAAGCCGAAGTCTACCATCATACATTGTGAGTAATACACCTTCAATCTCAAGTGAAGGATTAAGATGATTGCGAACAATTGAAATTGTGTTTAATAATTGACCCAATCCTTCAAGAGCATAGTATTCACATTGAACAGGTATCAGAACAGAATGGGCAGCCGTTAAACCATTCAAAGTAAGAATTCCTAGTGAAGGGGGGCAATCGAATATTATGAAATCATATTTATTAAGTATAGGTTGTAATGCTTTCTTGAGAACAAATTCACGATCATGCATTTCAATCATCTCTATCTCAGCGCCAACCAAATTTATATGCGATGGCAGAATTGATAAATTAGGCATCACTGTTGGAAGTATTGCTTCGTGAATCGAGGCATTTCCGATAAGAACTTCATAGACAGTGATGTCCAAACTTTTGGTGTCAATCCCAAGTCCATTGGAGGCATTTGCTTGAGGGTCGATGTCTACAAGCAATACCTTCTTTTCAGCGGCTGCAAGTGAGGCTGAAATATTGACTGCAGAAGTTGTTTTGCCAACCCCACCTTTTTGATTTGCTATTGCAATGATTTTAGTCATTCGCTTTATTATTCCTGAGGAGGAGTCAATTGTTTATGTGCTCCATCGCAAAAAGGTTGATTTGCAGATAATTTGCAGGTACACCAAGAGACAGTTTTTGTCTCGGTCATCTCCACTGCTTTCGGACTAAAGGTTGAACCTTTATGGGAACCATCACAAAAAGGTTGATTGGATGATTTTCCGCATGAACACCAATAATACGTTCCCGGATTCATTTCCATTCTTACTGATTTATAGCCACCGATTTCTGGTTTTTCCATGATATAAACTCCTTACATTGATTCGGGTGATGAAATTCCTAAAATTGTCAATCCATTATTCATGACGGTTTTTGTTAATAATGCTAAATGCACTCTAGCTGACAAAACAGCATGCTCAGAACCCAGTATTCTGCAATCATGATAGAAAGAATGAAATGCAGATGCGACTTCTCGTAAATATTCAGCCAACATTTGTGGTTCAAGATGATGTGCAGCTCTTATTGCCACTTCCTCAAATCGAGTTAGGGTACCAATTAAAGTGATTTCAGAAGGATGAGTCAAAGTAGAAAGATCCGGATGTTCGAGAACTTGCTTATCATGATCGTGTACTTGTTGTATAAGCGAGCATATTCTTGCATGGACATATTGAAGATAATACACTGGATTTTTATCATTTTGCTCTCGTGCTATCTGAAGATCAAATTCCAATTGGGTTTGAGCCCCTCGCATGATAAAGAAAAACCTGACAACATCAGCTCCAACTTCATCTATAAGTTCATCAAGTGTATAACTTTTGCCTGATCTTTTAGACATCTTTACTTGTTCGCCATTATCCCAAAGCGTTACAAATTGATAAATGAGTACTTTGAGCTTCGAAACATCATATCCCAGGGCTTGTATTCCTGCTTTTACATCCGGTATGGTCGCAATGTGATCAGCGCCGAAGATATCGACTATCAAGTCATAGCCTCTTTCAAATTTCGTCCGATGATAGGCAATATCTGGCAATCGGTATGTTGGTTCGCCGGAACTTTTCACGATAACTCTGTCCGTGAGTGATTCATCAATAGAAGAGAATTTCATCCATGTTGCACCATCTTTCTCATATGACAGACCCTTTTCTTTCAATTCACTCAATAATGATGCAATAGTGCCATCGGTAAATAAGGAGTCTTCATTGAAATATGTATCCTGATGGATATTCATTTTTTTCAATGTTTCTAGAATTGATGAAAAACACCATTCCTCACCTAATTTCTTGCAAATTTCAATATGATCTTGATTTTCAACTGCTAACTGTTTTCCGTGAAGATCCAATGCTTGTTGAGCTATGTCAGCAATATATTCACCATGATAACCATCTTCAGGAAATTGGTACTCATTATCACCTATCAGATGTCGATATCGAGCATAAATAGATGCTGCCAACAAATTCATTTGATTGCCGGCATTGTTGAAATAATATTCACGAGTAACCTTATAACCGGACCATTCCAAGAGATTAGCCACTGTATCCCCAATAGCTGCATTTCTACCATGCCCTAAATGTAATTTCCCAGTTGGATTGGCACTGACATATTCGATATTTGCTGTTTTACCGGAACCGACTGTTGTTTTTCCTAAATCCCTTTTTTTTCCCATCATTATTTGCATGGCTTGATGAAAGGCATTCGGTTGGAATTTTATATTTATAAAACCTGCGCCTGCTATTTCTAAAGATTGAACAAAGCTTGTATCATATTGCAATTGAGATAATATTTCTTGAGCTATATCCTGTGGTTTTTTTTTCAATTGCTTTGCAAGGACCATGGCAATGTTAGTTGACATATGACCATGCTCAGCAACTTTGGGTCTTTCAAATGCAATCGTTTGATGTTCAATACCCATTGCATCAAGAGCCTGTTGAAAAGAAGATTCGATGAAAGTATGCATCATAAAAAATCCTCCTCAAATGAGGAAGCTTGATTAAAGCGTTCTGGTAGTCTACGTTCTTTTGATAATTCAGTGAGATATGTCTGTTTTGCTGTCTTCGTCATTTTCGAAAGCTTATCTTCTTTTAAAGTATAGAAATCAGCATCACTCCAGAGTTTTTCGATTCTGTAAAAGTCACGAGCATCTGCATGAAACACATGAACTACAACATCAAAATAATCCAAAATAACCCATTGTCTAGCATCCCAACCTTCAGATTTAGGAAAACCTTGTCCGGCTTCTTTTCCCCCACGTTCTACTGCAGAAGAGACTGAATCGACTTGAACTTCAGATAAACAAGACCCAATGACAAAGTATTCAGCCGGAGCGCCATCTGATTTTGACAAATCCAAGACTAGGATATTTTCTGCTTTTTTGTCTTCCATTATTCTTGAGCAAAACAATGCAAAAGCTTTGCTTCGAGCAGCGGTTGACTTTGATGTTGATGACGCCAAGTGTAACTCCAATGAATTATGAATCGAGTAATTGTTGTTTGTTAAGTATGCACATGGTTTGTTCGTCCAATGTGTAGACTATTGGTTTTCCTGTGGCTATATTAAGTTCCAGTATTTCTTCTCTTGAGAGATTGTCCAATTCTGCTATAAGTGCTCTCAATGAGTTGCCATGAGCAGTTATAAGGACATTTTTACCTTCCTTGAGAACAGGAATGATTTGCTCATGAAAGTATGGGAGCACACGTTCCTGGGTCATTTTCAATGATTCTCCATTCGGAGGAGGTGTGTCGTAACTTCTTCGCCATATTTTCAATTGATCTGTACCAAATTGTTTACCTACTTCATCTTTATTGAGTCCTTGCAGATCTCCATAATGACGTTCATTTAATTTTTCGCTTCTCTGTGTTGGAATCATGCCTTTTCCGGCAGATTGCAATGCAATGTCAGCTGTTCGTATTGCTCTTAGCAATGCCGAAGTGAATAACATATCGATGGGGTAATCCTTTAATGCAATACCGGCTTTTCGAGCTTCATCTTCGCCCTTGGATGTTATGTCGACATCAACCCAACCGGTGAAGCGATTTTCTACATTCCACTGAGATTCTCCATGACGGAGCAAAATGAGATAGACCATGATTTATGAATTGCTCCAATGTGGTTTTCTTTTCTCTATGAATGCATTCATTCCTTCCTTTTGATCTTCGGAAGAAAATAACAGGTAAAAATTCTTTCTTTCAAATTCCAACCCAACTTCTAAAGTAGTGCTAAAGGACTTCAATACTGATTCCTTTATGAGCTTGACTGCAATAGGTGCTTTCGTAGCAATTTCTGAAGCAAGTGCCATTGCTTCATGTAGGTATGACTCAATCGGAACCACTTTATTCACCAAACCACATCGCCATGCTTCTTGAGCTGATATCATCCTACCGGTTAATGCTAATTCCATAGCCCTCACTTTGCCTATGGCTCTGGTGAGTCTTTGCGTTCCACCAGCTCCGGGCATTACGCCAATATTTATTTCAGGTTGACCAAATTGTGCAGATTCACTTGCAATCAGCATATCGCAATTCATAGCCAATTCGCATCCTCCACCTAAAGCAAATCCGGATACGGCTCCAATGATTGGTTTTTTGATGGCACGAATCCGTTCCCATTTTGCAAATTGATCTCGTTCAAGCATTTGCATAGAACCGGCACCGGACATTTCTTTAATATCAGCACCAGCAGCAAAAGCTTTTTCATCTCCGTGAATCAAGATGCATCGTATGTCAGTGGATTGGTCAAAATATTCCATTGCCTCAACTATTTCCGTCATAGTTTGCAAGCTTAAAGCATTCAGCACTTGCGGGCGATTGATTTGTATTACTCCAATTCCTTGTTGGGGTTCAGAAGTAAGAATGCATGTCCAATTATTCATTGTTGTTCTTTAAAAAAGTAATCCGGCCAATGTGGCGGTCAAAAGATTGCCCAAAGCTCCGGTAATCATTGCTTTGAGCCCAAGCGCTGCTATATCATTCTTTCGTTCAGGAATCATAGCTCCAATACCACCAATTTGAATGGCAATAGAACTGAAATTTGCGAATCCGCATAATGCAAAAGTAGCCATTGTAATCGTTTTTGGCATCAGATTTCCCTCTTTGATATATGTAGACAAATCAGCATAAGCCAAAAATTCATTCAAACTTATTTTCGTACCGACAAGAGACCCGAATGCTTTGATGTCTTGTTCAGGTACTCCTATAAGATATCCGACTGGTTGGAAAAGAAATCCAAAGAGTTCTTTCAAATTTGATGGGAACCATATGGAATATCCACTAAATAATGTATTCATACCGGATAATACTGCATTGAATCCAGCTATTATTGCAACAAAAGCAATCAACATTGCTGCAATACCAGCAGCAAGTTTCAAACCATCCATTGCACCATTCGCAGCAGCTTCTACCATAGTTGAACTTGATGGTAATACAGGAGTTGAATCAAGGTCAACTATTGCGTTATTTTCTTCCGGTATGACTATTTTTGAAAGCATAAGTCCTGCCGGTGCAGACATCACACTTGCTGTGATTAATGCAGATGCAGGTACTCCCATTTGAATATATCCTGCCATTACACCCCCTGCAATTGTGATGAACCCACCAACCATTATGGTATTGAGTTCAGATCGTGTAGCAGAAGATAAGTAGGGTTTTATAAGTAATGGAGCTTCTGTTTGACCAAGGAATATATTGGCAGATGCTGATAATGACTCAATTCCCGATGTTTTTAATGTCCGACTCATAAACCAAGACATTCCCCTCACAATATATTGCATTATGCCAAGATGGTATAAAACCGACATTACCGAAGAGAAAAAGATGATAACCGGCAATACGGATAATGCAAATTGGAATCCAAATGTTGATGAATATGACGGATTTGCAAGATTTCCAAAGAGCATTTCGGCTCCATGAGAGGCCAAGCCAAGAAATCCAGTGACGGCTTTTCCAAATTCAGACATCACAGATATTCCTATGGGAAGTTTCATCATGAAGAACCCTAATGCAATCTGAAGACTAAGTCCGATGAGGACCATTCTCCACGGGAACACCCTTCTGTTTTCTGACATTAGCCAGCAACATAAGAATATCATCAACATTCCGAGTATTCCAATGAGTGATTGCATGATCAAACCCACTTATTATCTATGTACCAACGAACTGTGCGTTCAATTCCTTCTTCAATTGGTATCTGTTGTTTCCAACCAAAATCTTTCTTTGCCTTCTCCACGGAGCATACCCAATAGGGTTGTATCAAATCTTTTCCTTTTTCATAATTCAGCACTGGTGGTTTGGAGGAAAATCTTCCGAATATCTCTGATAGTCCTGCCAATGTCATTACAATCCCATGTGGTATGCGTACAGGAATAACGAATGATTTACCAAAGGCATGTTTTGTTATTTCTGCAATCTGCTTCCAAGAGTAGAATTCTTCGCTGGAAACAAAATATGTTTCTCCGATGGTATTGGCATGAAATGCTGCTTCAACGATTCCTCTTGCTAAATCAACTCCATGAATCAGACTTACTCTTTTTTCATCAAAACCAATCAATGGAAGTATGCCTCTGGATACTGATTGAAAAAAGGTGAGGATTGCTGTATCGCGTTCTCCAAATACGGCAGGTGGGCGGACAATTGTCATAGGGATGGTTTGAGCAAATGACTGCACTACTTCCTCTGCTGCTCTTTTAGAACGACCATAAGCAGTAATTGGCTGTAATGGTGATTGCTCATTAACAGGATCTTGTATTGAGGAGGATGGACCGGTCACTGTTTGACTACTCACATGTAAAAATCTCTGCAAATTTGGGGCATAATTTTGAGCAACTTCCAACAAATATTGAGTTGCATCCCTATTACCTTTGAGAAATTCCTCGTCATTTCTAGCTGCGGTTAGTCCTGCGACATGTATGATCATATCTACACCTTTCACTGCAGGAATCAATGACTCCTTATCGTGAAGTGATGCATTGACGATATGGACCCCTTTACCTTCTAGCCATCTAAGATCGCTAGTAGGTCTTGCAATGCATGCAATCTCAGTATCTACTTGCTTAAGTATATCGACAACATGGCTTCCAATAAATCCTGTGGCTCCGGTCACTAATGTCTTCATTCTATATCGTCTCCAGAAATGATGGATCCATCGGGAAGAACAATCGTATAGTCAGCAGATGTTTCGCCTTTACTTATTCTTCTCAATTTTGATTGGAGAAGAGTTCGTTTCAACTGACTTAGTCTTTCAGTGAAATAAATACCATTTAAATGATCAATTTCATGTTGCATGACCCTGGCCAATAGACCATCCGCTTGTATTGTTTGAGGATTTATGTTTTGATCATAGTAAGAAACTTGAATTGCTTCAGGCCTTATTACAAGTTCCCGTACATGTGGAAGACTAAGGCACCCTTCCTCATAATCACTTTCTTCTTCTGAATAAAAAGTTATTTCAGGATTGATCATAACGAATGGTTTGGTAGACTCATATCCTTCCACGGGAGAAATATCAATAACTGTAATGGCCAAAGGTGAGCCAACTTGATTAGCTGCCAAGCCTATTCCTTCGGCATTGTGCATTGTATGTATCATGTCTTCAATGAACGATTTCGTAGATTCATCTACATGCTCAACTTTCTGGGCTTTCTTCTTCAAGATAGCATGATCATAAACATATATGGGTAATACCTTCATCTTTTAAAATCCAATTTGTAGCAAAGCTTCAGTTAATTCTTTTAAAAAATAGGGTTGTATCAGACCAATATGTGCTTCAGAAGGATGAAATGTCAATATTCCAAGTGATCTTGGATTCCCTGCTTCATAATCAGAAGATTGTATTTGTGTCATTTCTTCGGGTCTGAAACGATTATCTGAATCAGAAAGGATTATTGTACAGCCAATAGAATGCACATCACTTCCTACAGCAGATACATCTATTTCCGGCATAGATGAAAAAGGAATAGTAATATCAATGTAATACCCATCGTTTCCTACTTTAAGTTTCATTGATTCTTCGGAAAGTAGTTGTTTTCTGCCCGTACGTTGTTCCTGAACTATTGCTTTACTCGAATAGGGTTGTTCAAATGAAGGAATGATATCAACCATATAGGTACTTGGAATATTCTTTTCTTGTTTTTTTTCGATTCGTTCAGGATCATATCCAGGAATTCTGTCATGGAGTATAATTGTCAATTTGTCTTGTATGCAAGAATCACAGATTTTTTCCGAAAGGGTATCATCCTTAATGAATAATGTCATGTGTAATGAGGCCTCGTCATACAAAGATTCAAGTATATGTACTGAAGCATCTGAGGGCCCTTTCCAAAAATAGGCACCCTTTGAAACATCATCAGCTTTATCAATGATAAACGGTCCAGCATAACAAGGCATGATGATGTCGCCTTTTTTAAAAGCCGGAATATCATGAAAATGATGATAATATGTTGTTTCTTCATTTCTTGTTGAAAAAACATGAATCTTGTTTCTTCTCTGAACATGGTCGGTGAACGTCTCCATAGTCTGAGTGCCAATTCGGCTAGTTGAAAATGTATCGGATTCAAAAAATATTCCATGTCTGTAGCGGTATCCGACTATATTCCAATTGAATTGTTCTTTTTTAGACGTAACATAACATGAAGCGTCTCTTATGGCAACACCAACTTCCAAAGGAGAATCAACAAAATCTCGGGTAATGTTTCCTGCGGGTATCAATGATCCATTAATATCAACAAAGAAGAAAATAGAGCATTGTTTGGTTTTTTCTTTTGAATAACGGACCACGAAAGCCAAATCATTGTGTTCGTCTGATGAAAAATCACCAATATCCCAACTCCAGACTTTTACTTGATCTGTAGAACCAATCGTTTGAACAACATCTTCGATTAATTCAGGATCATAATAATCCGATAATTTTTTTTCAAACTCCTTCAAAGATGTACCGGATTGAGCACATACCGGTACAAAACTGATGAGCAAAGACACTAAATATGGAAATATTGTCTTCAAGAAATAGTTGATAGTATTGTTTGATACATTGATTTGGGTGATTCTTGTAATCTAGCACCAAATTGAGAAACGACCTTCGATGAAGCCATTGATGCAAGATGTCCAGATCGAGTTATTGAACAACCTTGAGTAATGCCAAAGAGAAAAGCTCCTGCAAACATATCGCCGGCCCCCGTAGTGTCTATCGCTACTGTATCATATGCAGGAATGGATACATGTTCTCCATTGAAAAAAATCTCGGCTCCATGTTTCCCTTTAGTCATGACTACATGTGGGAACATTTGAATAAGTTCATTAAAAGCATCTTCGTATCGGTTCTTTCCCGTAAAAGCACAAGCTTCGGATTCATTACAAAATACCATATCTGTTGATGTGGATATTTCCATTACTATATCTCGAAATGCATTGACAACGAAAGTATCTGAAAATGTGAATGCTATATTAGTTGAATGCTTTTTTGCCAAAGAAACTGCTTCGCGAATTGCATCGGCACCACCGGGTTCTGTTAATCTGTACCCTTCAACATAAAGCCACTCGGATCTTGAAATTGTGTCTTCAACAAGATGATCACGATTATATGTACTGTTAACTCCTAATGAAGTCATCATCGTTCTTTCGGCATCAGGTGTTATCAGCACAAGACATGTACCTGTTTTTGAATCCGGGATACATTCAGCTTCAAGCAAAATCCCCAAATCACGAAACTCACTGGCATAAAATGCACCAAGAGAATCATCTCCAAGAATTGTCTTATATGCGGCTTTTCCACCGAATTGACCGATGGCAATCATAGTATTCGCAGCCGACCCCCCGCTGGATCTATGATGCGATTTATCAGATAGTGATTGAATCACTTTTGATTGATCCAATTCGGAAACCAATGCCATTGAACCCTTTTGCAAGCCCAGTGATTCAAAAGTGCTTTCATCAATCGCAAATTCAATGTCAACGAGTGCATGGCCTATGCCACAAACATGGATATCTTTCATGAAGGGAAAAGAAATGTTGATTTGGGTTATAATACTGCAATGCAAAAATACGCATTCATACGGTAAATGTATGCTTTAGATTCATCCTTTCTTTGATGGAGTAAGTTGTTTTTATTGGTAATTACAATGAAAAATCAGTATAATTGCCATGTATTGAATCTTCATGGACAAATGGCAGCACATTGTTCGTGACATAATTCTCTGAAGAATACAAGTCTGTTTGACTAGTGCGGATACTCCATGTATCAACCCTTACCCGAAAAACTACATTATCCTGAATTGGAAAAGGAAATCCTTGCCTTTTGGGATGAGCGTCAAATATTCGAACAAACGCTTTCAGCGCGAAAAGATTCACCTGTCTTTAGTTTTTTTGAGGGCCCTCCAACCGTCAATGGTAATCCTGGCATTCATCATTTAATGGCAAGAACTGACAAAGACCTTGTTTGTCGTTATAAAACGATGACAAATCATTTTGTACGTCGTCAAGCCGGATGGGATACGCATGGTTTACCCGTCGAAATTGCCGTTGAAAAACAATTAGGCCTTGTTAACAAATCTGAAATTGAAGTTATGGGTATTGATAGATTCAATGCCACATGCAGAGACTTCGTTTATAGCAATATAGAAAGAGACATGGGTTGGGGCGAGTTTACTAAGCGTATGGGTTACTGGGTCGACATGAAAACTGCTTATGTAACTTGCACAAATGAATATGTTGAGTCTGTCTGGTGGGCATTGAAGTCTTTTTTTGATAAAGGGCTTATTTATAAGGGCTACAAAGTTGTTCCGCAATCCCCTACAATTGAAACACCACTAAGCTCCCATGAGCTTTCATTAGGCTATCGGGAAGTGAAAGATCCCAGTGTCTATTTGAAGCTTGCCATCGTACAGTCACCAATTCAAGAATTGGTCAATGCTTCAATTTTAGTTTGGACAACAACCCCTTGGACTCTCTTTTCAAATGTTGCCTTGGCTGTTGGTGAAGATATCGACTATGTGCTTGCCGAGGTGAAACATGTAGATTCCAATCCTGAATATTATGTAATAGCTCATTCATTACAAGGTTTACTTGGTGAAGGGATCTCGATCATCAAGACTTTTAAGGGTAAAGATATCATAGGATCTTCGTATGAGCAGATTTTCCCTTATTGTCATATTGACAAAAATGTTCATCCGAATGCTTTGACAATTTTGCCGGGATCATTTGTATCAACTGAAGACGGGACAGGAGTTGTTCATATATCCCCTGCTTTTGGTGTTGATGACTTTGAATTGTCAAAGAAATTCGATTTACCGGTTTTGCAGCCTGTGACGCCCAATGGACATTTTACCCAAGAGATTACACCTTTTGCCGGCAGAGCAATCAAAACCTTCAAGTATGCAGATCATGTTGAGGAAGGTTCCGATAAAGATATCATCATTGCATTAAAGACAGCAAAAAAGATCTATAAATCATCATTTGATTATGTGCACAGTTATCCTCATTGTTGGCGAACTGATAATCCTGTGATGTATTATGCTAGAAATTCCTGGTTCATAAAGTCACCCTCTTATAAGAAGTCAATGATTGATCTTAATAAGACAATACATTGGCAACCACAGGAAATCGGTACTGGTCGATTCGGCAATTGGTTGGAAGAAGTCAAGGATTGGTCTCTCAGTAGAGATAGATATTGGGGTACTCCATTGCCTATTTGGATTAGTGAAGACAAAGAAGACATGTTTGCCGTCGGATCGATCGAGGAGTTGTCAAAGGGAGAATATGAATGCCCTGATGGTTCTATTGTTCCTGTGCCGGAAGCCCCTTTGCCCTTGGATTTACATAGGCCATTTGTTGATAATGTGATTTTCAGAAAAAATGGCAAAGTGTATCGTAGAACAACCGAAGTCATTGATGTTTGGTTTGATTCTGGATGTGTTCCTTTTGCACAATTTCATTATCCATTTGAAAATGTAGAACTTTTCTCATCTCAATTCCCTGCCGATTTTATATCCGAAGGTATAGATCAGACAAGAGGGTGGTTTTACACTCTTCATAATATAGCAACTGCATTATTCGATAAGCCGGCATTCAAAAATATTATCGTTAATGAACTCGTTTTGGATAAAAACGGTCTGAAAATGTCAAAAAGTAGGGGTAATACCGTTGATCCATTTCAGATGATGGACCTATATGGCGCGGATGCTGTTCGTTGGTATTTCATGGTGAATAATCCACCTTGGAGGCCAACATTGTTCAATGAATCAGACATCGCAAAGACTGTCATTGCAGACTTTTTCCGAACATTGACCAATACTTACTCCTTTTATGCTCTTTATGCCAATATCGATCAAATTGATGGAAATGAGGGCATAATTCCTAATAATGAACGGCCCGAAATAGACAAATGGATTATTTCCAGAGTTCATACAGTGCTTCGTCAATATCATCAGTATATGGAGGCATATGATGTATTCAGAGCTTGCAGGATTGTTCAAGAATTCATGATAAATGATGTTTCAAACTGGTATGTAAGAAGGAATCGGAGAAGATTTTGGAAGGGTGAAAAGGATAGTGATAAACTCGCCGCTTATCAAACGTTAAGAGATGTGACAATTCATGTATTGTCCATGATGGCTCCCGCGGCACCATTTTTACCCGAGGTCTTATTCAAAAGATTACGAGTGAACTCGGATGTCGAATCAATTCACATGAGACTATTATCCCCTGGTGAATTGTCTTTGATAGATGTTGATTTGGAAAGAAGAATGTCTTTGGCTCAAACAATAGTGTTCTTGGCCAGATCACTCCGTGAAAAATCAAAAATCAAGACTCGACAGCCCCTTCGAAGAATACTGATTCCGGTGATTTCTCCTCAACAAAGAAGGGATATTCAAGCTGTTGAATCAATCATCAAAGATGAGATAAATATTAAAGAAGTGGAATATGTCAGTGAAGAAGCAGGTGTCGTTAAAAGGTCTGTAAAAGCCAATTTCAAGGCATTGGGCAAGAGATTTGGCAAACAAACTCAAACAGTGGCTACAATCATTTCCACTTTGAATGAACAACAAATCAAATCATTGATTCAAGATCAATCCTTACTCATTTCTCTTGATGGAAATGATCAACTGATCAATTTGGATGAAGTGGATGTCATGACACAAGACATGGAAGGTTGGCTTGTAGCGAATGAAGGTTCTTTGACAGTTGCGCTTGATACTGAAATTGATGAATCTTTAAAACAAGAAGGCATAGCACGCGAATTTGTAAACAGAATTCAGAACCTAAGAAAGAGTATCGGACTGCATGTTACTGATAGAGTAATTGTAAAATTTTTTGCATCAAAAGAAATTTGTGATGCAATTATCAAATTATCTGATTATGTTTGTAATGAAATTTTGTGCACAAGTTGTGAATATGTTGAACATTTGAGTGAAGATGTTCACACACTTGAAATCGAACAAGACATTATCCTTGTCAACATCACAAAGTTTCATTGAGTAACAGAAAAAATAAATGCATCCCGCATTTAGTTTTGTTTTGTTTTATTATTTAAGGTGTATGCTGTATGGCCTCAACTAAGAAACCCGCAGCAAAGAAAGCGGCTAAACCAGCTGCTAAGAAAGCGGCTAAACCAGCTGCCAAGAAAGCAGCTAAACCAGCTGTTAAGAAAGCAGCTAAACCAGCTGCTAAGAAAGCTGCGAAACCTGCAGCAAAGAAAGCTGCGAAGCCCGCAGTAAAGAAAGCAGCAAAACCAGCTGCTAAGAAAGCTGCAAAACCAGCAGCAAAAAAAGCAGCAAAGCCGGCAGCAAAGAAAGCAGCAAAGCCGGCAGCAAAGAAAGTAGCGGCAAAACCGGCAGCTAAGAAAGCAGCAAAGCCGGCAGCAAAAAAAGCAGCAAGACCGGCAGCTAAGAAAGCAGCCGTAAAAAAAAAGTAAGTCCTAGTAAAGGACCGAAATCTGCTAAAGTCACAACCAAGAAGCAGGTAAAGCCATTGGCAAAAACAATTGTCGGCAAGTCTCCTGTTTCATCTAAAAAGGTTGCGAAGTCATCTTCGGCGGCTGTTTCAGCCAAAGCCGGAAAAAAACAAGCGAAGCCAATTGTTAAGAGTGCCAAATCGGCAACTCCGAAGCAATCGGCTTCGCTTTCTGTTTCAAAGAAAGGTATTTCTACTTCAAAGCCGCCAGTCACCACAAAAACAAAAGCTACGGTCAAGCCAAATAAGGCTGCTGATCAAAAGAGCATTATGCCCCTAAAAGAAAAAGCAAGTTCAAAATCTGAAAAAAATGTAAAGTCCGAAGAAACAAAGAAAGGCAAAGCAGCACAGCCAGAAGTGATGCCTATACCGGATGAACCAATAATTGATTTGGGAATTCCAATGCCACCTCTTCAACTGAATCTTCAAGAGAAGAAGCCGGCCGGTAGATCCAAGTCTGGTAATAAGGCTTCGGAAAAACCAACTGCTGCTGGCCTCGAGGCTATGAAAATGCCAGAAGGAAAAGGAGCTGCTGCATTTGCGATGCGACCAAAAGAGGAAAAACCAATAATCATCCCATCCAAAAAGAAGGTTCGTTATTCAGAATCTGATCTCAAGATGTTCAAGCAACATATATTGAAGATCAAAGAAGATGCTTTGGATGAAATGCGTATGCTCAGAGAGCGTTTGGAGGATCTTACAAATGCAGAGTTGGCTTCTGAAACAATGATTTATTCAGTACACATGGCTGAGCAAGGTTCTGAAGCACTTGAAAAGGAAAAGACATATGCTCAGATGAATAGAATCATTGATTATATCAAGAAACTTGATGATGCATTAAAGCGCATTGATGATAAAACATATGGTATTTGTAAAGAATGTAATATTCTCATTGCTAAGGCCCGTCTGCTTGCTGTTCCAATTACGACTCAATCGGCTTCATTTAAGATACATGGAAGATGTCCTGCAAACGGAGTTGATATAATTTCCGGTAGAAATGAATGATTCGGCAGTCCACATCCGGGCAAACATTATCATATCTTATAGCGGCTTTTGTACTTGTTCTAATTGACCAGATCACAAAGGTAGCTGTTAAGGGATATAATCTCTTTGGTTTTCACCATGAAGGCATGCATTTAGGCGAGAGCTTCCCTGTATTTGGTGAAATTGTTCGCATAACTTTTGTTGAAAATCCAGGAATGGCTTTTGGAGTCGAGTTTGGTTCAGGGAAAATAGTCTTAACATTATTTTCACTAGTTGCTTCATTTGCTTTGGCGTATTATCTCAGAGTTATCAGTAATGCCAATAGATGGATACGCATTGCAATAATGCTTATTCTGGCCGGCGCATTCGGAAACTTTATTGATCGAATGTTTTACGGTGTACTATATGAAGAGGGTCCTCTGTTCTATGGGTTGGTGGTGGATTTTATACAAATCGACATACCCGATATAACAATAGGAACTTTGACCTACACTCATTGGCCAGTATTTAACGTAGCCGATTCATGTGTTACATCAGGCATGATTTTGCTCATCTTGTTCAATAAGCATCTACCTTATCCATTTACGGCTAAACCGCCAAATTTAGAAATCAAGGAGCAAGGTGGACAGTAATAATCAATATCCTGATTATGTTGAAAAGACAATTGAACTCATCGTATCCAAAGGTCAAGAACCAATAAGACTCGATGTATATATAACCAATGCCATTGCAAATGCAACTCGTAACAAGGTTCAGCTTGCTATTGACAATGAGCAAGTGCATGTAGATGGTATTGCTAGAAAGGGTTCATACAAAGTTAAACCGGGAGATGTAATCACCTGTGTATTTATGCGCCCACCACCATTGGAATTGCTTCCAGAAGATATTCCTCTCTCAATATTATATGAAGATGAATATTTACTTGTCATCAATAAACCTGCAGGACTTGTTGTCCATCCAGGTTTTGGAAACAGGTATGGGACATTGGTCAATGCGGTTCTTTGGCATATTGGACATCGAGAAGCTATACCACTGCTTGGATATAGCGAAGAAGAAGATGAATCAGAGATATCATTACCTGTAGATGATTTCATTGATGCTGTCAATATAAGTGATGATATACTCCGACCTGGTATCGTTCATAGATTGGATAAGGATACTTCGGGTTTAATGGTTATATCAAAACAAAGTTCAATTACACCCCAACTCACTAAACAATTTGCAGATAGAACAGTGCAAAGAGAATATGTTGCATTGGCATGGGGAATCGTAAAAAAAGATCATGATATAATAGAAAATCAGCTAGCTCCCTCGCCGAGAAACCGAAAAATATTTTCTGTGGTAAATAAAGGGGGGAAAATAGCAAAAACTGAATATGTAACACGATCAAGGGGGCATTTCGCTTCCCTTCTTCAAGTAAAACTTCATACAGGAAGAACACATCAGATAAGAGTCCATTGTTCGAGCATACATCATCCATTGATTGGCGATGTCTCATATGGAGGAAATGCTATTGCTTATACCGGAATAAAGTCTACAGCTTTGAAAAGAAAGGCTCAGGAATGCCTTGAAATCATGAAAAGACAAGCACTTCATGCAAGGATTCTGGGTTTTCAACATCCAATTACACAAGAACATCTCCTTTTTGAACAACCCCCGCCAGTGGATTTTATACAGGTAGCTGAATTGGCCGAGATCCAAATCCCCGATGATTTATTAGTATTCTACCCTCAAACAAAATAACCTTCATTATACACCTCAAGATTTTTGTATTTTATACAAAAAAACTGGAGCAAAAATGGTGCAGTTGTTCATTGCCATATTTCTCATTTGTATTTCTACACTGCTTGGCCAACAATCCCCGAATCAAACATGGTATTTTGGGAAATTTGGTGGTTTGAGATTCAATAATGCAGTTGCCACACCTATTACAGGAAAATTGGATACATGGGAAGGTTGTGCAGTACATTCCGATCCAGCAACAGGAAATCCACTTTTATACTCAGATGGTAGAAAATTATATCAAGCAGATGGAACTATAGTTCCCGGCGGTGATGCAATAAAAAGTGGAATTTCCTCAACCCAATGTTGCATTTTCATTCCTGATCCAGCTAATCCACAGAGAGTCTATCTTTTTACTGCTCCTGATCTCACAGGTATTGGAGCAACTGAAACGAAGTCATTCTATTCCCACATAAGTTTGGAAGGCGCACCTTCTATGCTTTTGACAAATGTTGTCCTCCAGGATAATATGTCAGAAAAAATTGCCGGGACATATCATTGTGCCGACAATACATACTGGGTTCTCTATCATCATAAATCTCAATCGAGAATTCTTGCATATAAAGTTACCGCGGGGGGTGTTTCAACCAATCCTGTTGTTTCAACATATAGTAATCTGAATAATTTCTATAATGTGGGAGCAATGAAAGTATCACCGGATGGATCTAAACTTGTTGTTGTATCTGAAGCCGATGGAAATAGCTATTTGCAAACAATTGTTCTTTTTGATTTCAACTTGCAAACAGGCCAGGCAACAAGCCCTAAATTCATAGCCAAAAACAAGTGTTATGGAAATTATGGAGCTGCATTTTCTCCGAATAGTAATAAGTTATTTACTTCAGGGACATTGGATAAACAACGATCTTCAGAATCAGCATTGTTTCAATTTGATTTATCTCAAAATAACGAAGCTGCTATTGCCACTTCAATGTGGACTTTACCACTCGGAACCAGAAAATTATTCGGTCTGCAATTAGGACCAGATGGAAAGATATATGCTATCTCAGATGTACCAAGCCAATTGGATGTTATCAATAAACCAAATATGCCCGGTCCTGATATTGGATATTCAATCAATGTGTTGAATCATATGGGTAGAACCGTTCTGGGATTACCTTCGGTGATTGACTATAATCTTGCGGTAAGTAGCGATTCAGTTCTTGCATGTCCTAGTTCAGGTATAACGATTGGTCCACCATCATTACCCGGATATACATATTCATGGACTCCATCTGTAGGTTTGAGCAATCCAATGATTGCAAATCCAATTGCAAAACCAACACAGCCAACCACATATACTGTTTTTGTTACTAATCCATTTGGATGTCAAATAAAACAGCAATATCACGTTAGCCTACTTCCTCCTGTATCGGTGACTTATGAAGTCCCAACAAGCATTTGTAAAGGTGGAAAAGTCCAGTTAAAAGCTTTTGGAGCAAGTAGATATTCCTGGTTCCCTTCATATGGACTATCTTCAACAACAATATCAAATCCTATTGCAAGCCCTGATTCATCTACAACTTATTTTTTAGTTGCATCAAACAATGTTTGTTCTGATACTATTCCTATAAGAGTGGATGTTGTTCCTTTTCCAATAGCTGATGCTGGTTCAGATAAAGTTACATGTCCAGGAGGTAGTGTAGAAATTGGATCTAAGCCAAAATCTGGATATACTTATGTCTGGTCTCCTCAACAATATGTTTCAAATCCAAATCTATCAAAGACTATCGCTTCACCGCCAACCAATAATTTTCCATTCATTGTCAAAGTAACAAATGATTATGGTTGCATAGCTTATGATACGGTGCTCGTCAGGATAGAAAATACACTCACGGCAACTACCTCTGCTGATACAACTATTTGTAGAGGAGATGCACTGCAATTGAGGGCATTCGGAGGCAGTACATATAGATGGTTTCAAGGTAGTAATATATCAGACACATCTTCATCTTCCCCACTTGTCAGACCGGATAAGAACACAATATATGGCGTAATAGTATCGAGTGGACTTTGTATAGATACTGCATTTGTAACTGTGAATGTTGTTGATGCTGTTATTGCAGATGCTGGTAAAGATCAATCTACTTGTCCCGGTGAGTCAATTAATTTAGGTTCAGGATTTCAAAATGGGGCTTCATATTCATGGTCTCCTACTACGTTTTTGAATAATCCCAAAAGCCCAACGCCCTCATGCACACCAACTTCTTCAATGCAATATGTTTTGACAATTACATCTTCTTCTGGATGCACTTCTCGCGATACCATGAATGTTACCGTTGCAGATAAATTGGAAATTGCACTGCCTTCCGATACATCAACTTGTCCTGGAAAGCCAATTAGAATCAAACCATCCGGCGGGCAAACATATAGGTGGTATCCACCTAATGGCATTGATGATACATTGTCATCTCAACCTGTTTTTTCCCCTAATCAAACCACTACATATTATGTTGAAGCAAAAAACGGCAATTGTACAGGATCGGATTCAATTACTATTCGCATTCTACCTTTACCGGCATTAGATGCCGGGCAAGACCTTGCCGTATGTAAGGGAGACTCAATCCTGTTGAAAGCAACCGGGGCTACTTCATATTCTTGGTTTACAAGTCAATTAGGCGATATTGGTACAGGTGATCAAATTTCTATTCAACCCAATGCCTCTACTTTGTATTATGTTCGAGGCTCCAATGGTGCTTGCGAGGTTTTGGATAGTGTATTTGTTACGCTTAAGCCCCAACCAACAATATCTGTAATTGGTGACACTTTAATCTGTTTGGGCAAAACAGCTTCATTGAAGGCAACAGGAGCTGATACGTATGAATGGGTTGATCATCCGTCAATATTGTCCAAAAATGGAGATCAATTACTCGTTCAACCAACAATGGATACATACTTCTCTTTTTTGGGTATCAAAGATGGTTGTAAATCGAGCATTGACAGCATACTTGTAAAAGTTCAAAAACAATTACCAATTATCCGTTCTTCAGATACAATTGTATGTAGAAATTCCAACGTAGTAATACAGCTATTTCCTTCTTCTAATGTGAAGGTTGTTGGAGATTGCAATGTTCTCTCAACATCGAAAGATTCAATTACCATTCTGCCAAAATCTTCCGGCATGATCATTGTGAACGGAGATAGAAATGGTTGCGAATCTGCTGATTCAGTCTATATAAAAGTTGAAGATATACCACTTGTTACACTTCCGGTTGATACAGTGATTTGTAAGGGTAATGATATTGAATTGAATGCAAATGGCGGGCTGCAATACCTTTGGGAAAGCAATGAAGCATTTGATACACTATCCAATAACAAAATTATTTTCAGGAATGCAAAGAAATCTATAATAGTAAAGTTAACGGGTTCAAATGGTCTTTGCTCTGCAACAGATGAAATGGCGATAAATGTTAAAGATCCACTTAATATACCGATAGCGCTTTCCTTTACAGGAGAAATGATTCCTGGTATTCGTTTTCCGATTATGCTGAACCTACCTTCTTACTCCTTTAAAATAAAGCTCGCTATTGAATATGACTCCACTTCCGGAATAATTGAATCACATAGTATAAAGTCAGGTTCTGTTATTGCAAAGCAACTTCCATCACGGACCGGAGAATACCTTCTAGATATTGAAAATACAAAGCAAGAAAGTTCTGTAATTGAATTACAACTCAATCCTTTATTGCCACATGATGTAAGAACATCAAATACCTACAAATTGAAACTTGCTGAACAGGATATGAATTGCGCCGATGTCCAATTACAAGATTGTACAATTCCTTACATGTCAGGTTGTGCTTGGACATATAGGCCTATTAATGCTCTTCCAACCTATCAATGTATTATCATTGAAAATATGATTCATCTACGTTCAGCATTTAATGAAACGATGCATTGCAGAATTACTACTATAGATGGTAGAACGATACATGATGAGCAAATCACCATGCGTTCGGGAGAACAATATTTTGTAAAACTTCCTCCTATGAATATTGGCATGTATGCAATAACATTACAAGGTCAATATTGGAATCAGACATTATTATACCCTAAAACGGATAAATAGACATATTTGTATGTGTAATCACAGTATTCAATGACTCCTGACATTAAGAGGCTAATCATATTCTTGTTTGTGCTTATTGCCATTCAAGGTGGGGTAGATTTCTATCTCTTTAGAACAATAAAGAAGTATGAAGCATTCTATGGAGCTTGGTTTTCAAAAGTTCTGAGACTGTACAAACACACTTCGTTTATCATGCTCATTGTTTTGGTCTTGACTACAATCGAACGCCTGTTGTTGGGAAACAATTTACTAACCGGAAGGGGAGCTCAAATTGCCATTGCTTTGTGGTATCTACCAAAATACCCTATTGCTTTGATCTTGTGCATTTACAAGGTTATAAAAGTAATTGTAACATTCATTCAATCCAGAATGACTTCAGATAAACTTCAGGTTTCCTCGATTGATGAAAAAAGACGCAAGGTGATTCACTCTATAGGTGTCAGTATTGCTTCAATTCCATTCATTAGTACAGCTCAAGGCGTATTTCATACGATTTATGATATTGAAATCCGAACATTGGAATTGATAATACCTCGACTATCATTAGTATTTGATGGATATAAGATCATTCAAATCTCTGATATTCATACAGGTTCATTATTTGGCACTACGTACATTGAGGAAGTAGTTCAATCAATCAATCAAATGTCACCCGACATAATAGCTATTACAGGTGATTATGTTAACTTTGATCCTCAGGAATATGCCGCATTTGTACCATTGTTTTCTCAATTACAAGCAAAACATGGTGTATATGGATCATTAGGGAATCATGATCACTATATGACAGAAGATAAGCATGAATATCTTCTCTCATTGATAAGAAAATCAAAGGTAGATTTGTTGATTAATGAATCGAGAACAATAGTAGTTAATGGATCTAAACTTGTCATTGCAGGTACAGATAATACAGGATTCAACCAACGTTTTGGAGATTTGGATAAGACATTCATTAATGTACCTAAAGATGTTCCTGTGATTTTGATGGCACATGACCCAACTTATTGGGATATGCAGATTGCTGAATCGCAATTAGCTGATCTTACATTGTCCGGACATACTCATGGCGGCCAAATAGGTATTGAATATTTAGGTTCATCATACAGTCCTGCACAATTTGTCTATCAACATTGGTCCGGAATATATAAATCAAATGGTAATTATCTATATGTCAATCGTGGAATAGGTACCGTTGGACCACCTATTAGGATAGGAATAAGGCCGGAAATAACTCTCATTACATTGCGTGCCCCCGTTGCTTGATTTCTTATGATATGTGTATAAATTCAATGTAATCTATGCCGCAAAGTGACTAAATTAACTTTTATTATTCATACTCTTCTCTGCATAATGCGCTTCGTTTTTGTCATACTAACAACATTTGTGTGTTTAACTCAAAGTATCTTATCCCAACAGTATAAATTACTCCAAACCGAATTGTATGGTATGCAAGTATATGGTGGATATTTAACTACCTCATATGCAGCTGATTTCACGGAATTTTCAGGAACAGTATCTTGCGATAAATTTACAAATGGTACCGGTAATGGACTGACTGCCGGCTTTCAATTCGAACTTCCAGTATCAAATGTAGTTTCTGTGGTTTGTGGTCTTGGTTTTCATGATAGAAGTGGAGCACTTTCAACTAATTCATCTTTTCCCATACGATACAATTCAACTTCAAATGGTTTTACGCAGGTTGTCATGGAGCAATCCATTGCAACATCGATGAGGTTTCTTGAAACGCAATTAGATGCCCGCTACATTATGTTTGAGCGATATACATATGCGATCAGACTATTGGGGGGATTAAGAATTGGTGTGCCTTTGAGTGGTACATATACCCAACAAGGCACAATTATTAGTCCGGATAATGCTGGTTTTATTGTAAATAATCAAATAGTTCAACAAAGAACTTTGTCGTCAGGTGACATAACTTCATTTGCAGGATTGCAAGCAGGGGGCGTGATTGGATTAGAACCAATGATAAGAATATCCCCTTCTATGCATATAACAGGTTCTCTGCAATACGATATTCCATTCTCTTCTGCTTTCAAAGACGCTAATCTTAATATTGCGGGAATAAGAGCGCAATGTGGTATACGATATTCAATACGGACATTTGCTCCAAGCCCTGTCACACCTTAATACTTATTCATCGCTACATCTTTTACCACCAGCGATTGAAATAATCTCATCATCATAATGATCTGCAATCACTGCAACAGATTGAATGCTCGTTATGATTTCATTCTCATCAGCATTAATGCCAGCAATTGAGTGAGCGAAACAAATAGTGTCATCAAACAACAATGAAAAAGCGCCAAAATGTAGTTCTGCATTTTTTCTCATGAGAAATCGTAACAATTCTTCATTGATTTGGGCTCCAGACACTAGTGTAGCCATACATTCAATGCAGGTATCTGAATCTGTGAATGGTCTGACAATTATCATGAGTCTAGAAGAACCGGCATCAATTGAATAAGAACCTTCGCCAAAATTAATATGGTCAGGGTAATGTGCATTGAGAACTTGTTCTACTTTTTGTTTTGTAATATCAATGAAATGTTGGGGAGTATGCATCTTTATACCTTATTGTTGATGTGGTGGAAGTGCATCTTTGCTACCTGAGGGTAATTTTCCCATAGATGCTTTGAGTTCCAATAATTGTTGTTCGACCTGTGAAGATGAGGATAGTTTTTTAAACTCATCATCTAAAGATGTGGAAGATCCACCCAACTGTTCGAAAGCCTCTGCTTCTGATTCCAGCGTTTCTATTTTAGCTTCGAATTTGTCAAATTTTGAAAATGCATCAGATCCTACACCACTGAAAGTTTGCGCTATTTGTTTTTGGGCCTTTGCTGCTTGTGAACGTGCTATAAGAGTTCCTTGCCTTCCACGAGCTTCATCTAATTTTGCCTTTAATGCATCCAATTGAGTTCTTAATTTTTCAGAGGTAGATTTAGCAGTAATATAAAGTGGTTCTAAATCAATGATGTTTTTTTCATGAACAGCTTTCTTTTCCAAAGCGGCACGAGCCAAATCTTCCCTACCGGCAGTAACTGCTTGTTGAGCTTTGAAAAGCCATTCAGCAGATTCACTTTTTGCCTTTTCAATCTTTCTGAGAAGTGATTTTTCATGTGCCATGGAATTCGCAACAGCTAACGTTGCCTTATTCACAGATTCTTCCATCTCCAAGACCATTTGCTTCAGCATTTTTTCGGGATCTTCTGCTTTGTCTAAGGCATCATTGACATTGGCTTTGAATACATCGGCTATTCTAGAAAATAAACTCATAAACACTCCATATTCTCAATTATGTATACTGCAAAAATAACGGATTATTATTGGTTTTTTGGCTGACATTTACGTATGGAGGGATAACTTAGTAAATTTGCAAGTCATTAATCAAGAGAATACCACCATGAGTCTTCAGTCTGAAGCCATAGAAGCAGTAGTTGAGCACTTTGCGTCCCTTCCATCCATTGGAAGAAAAACTGCTCAAAGATTGGCTTTCTTCCTCTTAAGACAATCTGAAGAATATATTCGTTCCTTTAGCGCTTCCCTCATTCATATGAAGGAAACCGTGAAATCTTGTTCAATTTGTTTTACATATACAGAACAAGATCCATGTCCGATCTGTTCATCATCCAAAAGAGACCGATCTCTCATTTGCGTCGTTGAACAACCGACAGATGTACTAATTATTGAAAGAATGAGTGAATTTAAGGGGTTATTCCATGTATTACACGGTAATATCAATCCTTTGGAAGGAATTAGTCCTGATGACCTTAAGATTAGAGAATTGATTTCCCGTTTAAATACTGATGTAAAAGAGGTAATACTTGCATTAAATCCAACAGTAGAAGGAGAGGTCACCATGCAATATCTTGCTCGAATGATCAAACCGCTTGATATTGTTGTAAGCAGGCCTGCAAGAGGTATACCAATAGGTAGCGAATTGGAGTATACAGATGAAGCAACATTATCGAAAGCCCTGGAATCAAGAATTACTATGTAATGTACTTGTTTCTAGTATATTCAGTTTGATCATTATGAATTGCGTTTCATGTTCTTTGCTCGATACAAGAACACCGGAATCACCTGGAAATACTGTGCAGTATGATCCAGCTTTCGATTATCAAACTGTATTGATAAATCTAAAAAAATCAATTCAGTATAAAGATCCAACCGGGTATATTCGTTGTTTATCAGATACACTAGAACAAAATGCTCAACTCTTTGTATTTGAACCTAGCATTGAAGTATTGACCAGATACTCAGGATTGTTTCAACAATGGTCAATAAATCAAGAAAGAGCTTATTTTCAAAATGTCCTGTCCAAGATCCCAAAAGATGCTAATACCGAATTAAAGTTTATGAATACGGTATTTGATGGCATTACTCCGGATTCAGTTATCGTACAATCGGATTATGTTTTGACTCTTCCACATAATGTTGCGTCTATACAGAATGTTTCTTCCGGTGGATTACGATTTGTTATGAAAAGGCAAAAAAATGGACTCTGGTCAATACAAAGATGGTCTGATTATTTACTTATCAAAGATTCTATCGGTGCAACATGGAGTTCAATAAAAGCACAATTCAACAATTGATCTTTTCATCTTTACTTTTCATACTCTTCTTTCTTGCAGTATCTGTTCAGGCACAACAAACCTTTTACTGCAAAGAAAGACTTCCTGATATTGTAAATAGCTATTCAAGGACTTTACTTCCTGTTTTGCATCCATCAGGATCACGTTTGTATTTTGTAAGAAAAGAACATCCCAATAATATTGGAGGGGTCAATGATCCTGACGATATATGGTATTCAGACAGAGTAAATAGTAAATTCTGGACAGCACCCATCAATGCAGGCCCTACGATTAACACTCCGAATTCCAATGCTTTATTTTCTATTACTGCTGATGGTAATTCAGCATTTGTAGCATCAGTGTCATATGATGGAAATCTAACATTTCACATGGCACAACTATTTGGAAATTCTTGGTCTATTGGTAAACAATTCACGATAAGTGATTTCACAATGAATTCAGCACAGTATTTTGCAACTATGAATGCAGATCAGAATGTATTGATATTAGCCATGAGTCACCAAGGATCATTAGGAGATCTTGATTTATATGTTTCTTTGAAGAATAATCAGAATATTTGGTCAAAACCAATTTGGATGGGAAATTCAATCAATACAAATTCAAGGGAGGGGTCGCCATTTCTAGCTCAAGATAATAAGACACTCTATTTTTATTCAAATGGATTTGGAGGCTATGGCGGTTCGGATTTGTTCATGACTAGACGTCTAGATGACACTTGGACTCAATGGTCCAAGCCCGTTAATCTTGGTCCTTATATCAATACTGCAGGAAATGAGCGTTCCATCACACTTACTTCCCGTGGTGACACAGCATGTATTATTTCAACAGATGCAGATAATGATCAAGAAGGAATATATTTTGTTTGTCTTCAACCAGAAATCAGGCCTCAGGAACAAAAAGAAGAGATATCTTTGGCTCAACCCACTTTAACAAATCATTCAGACACATCAATGGAGTTGTATTTTGAAACAAATGAATGGAAACTTCTACCAAGACATAGTGAACAATTAAGAGAGTTGTGTCGCGGTGTGAGAGATAAAAATAAACATGTGATCATCAGAGGTTACGCAGACGATCGAGGATCAAGCAATTACAATAAAGCATTGTCGCTAAAAAGAGCTAATTCAGTAGCTGATTTTCTAATAGAATGTGGTTTGAAATCCTATGATATACTTGGCGAAGGTGTTCGACTATTGGATCGTACTGAATCATCGGACAGCAAAAGACAACGTTCTAGGGCGGTGAATATATTTATGACTATACAACAATAATTAACCAAATGATGAATAATCACCATATTCACGGATTTGACTTCTTCTTCTAAAAAACAGAGCATATATTACAAAACCAACTCCGCTTATAAGTATAATTGCCATGATTATCGATCCAAATGAGAATGTTCCGGGATAGACTTCTTTTGAACCATTAGCACCATCAACAATTACAGGGCGAGAATAATAGAATGCTGGATGAAAAGGCATATGCCAATACCATGGAATAGAACCAAGTAGATAACCGGTCATAAAACCATCACCCAATCCTCCATAAGAATGCATCGTATAATTTCTATTTGAACCATTTTGATTGATTTTCATTGAAGAGGATTTACGTGGAATACCATATCGCATTCTATATTGCTGTCCATTTGCAAATCTACCGGTAGAACTTGAACGGAAGCCTCTGCCACTAGAAAAACTTCGTGAGGAACCAAATGAATTTCTATTGGAAGAACCAAAAGAACGATTTCCACCAAATGATCGAGATCCAAATGATCTTCCTCCTCCCCTACCAAAACCAGATCTAGCATCAACTGTAATTGGTAACACTATGAAAGAAAGCATGCACATAAAGAGCAATGCATATATATGTTTTATAAATGCGGACATACTTTTCCTCAAAAAATAGTTTCAACTGATTGGGTACCATTGGGATTCCTAAAGACTATTTCAGTCTGAAAGACATTCTCATGTACATTACGATGTTTTGTAAACCAAGAAAATAACGATTTAGTTGGTTGTGAAGTTTCAATTCTGATATGAATAATTATTGAAACTACACCTTCAACAAAATCATCATTCATAAAAAGTGATGTTTGTTCTAAGTCACCATCACTTTCAATGCTAAATGATTGTAATTGGAAAGATTCTTCAGAAGTGAAAGCAGCTTCTTTTCTTTGTAATTGCGAAATGTCATCTGTAAATAATTGTTTGGTTACTTGTATGCCAGATCCACTAATGAATGAAATGATGGAATGAAAAGTACCTTCTTCATCAATAGATATGAGGAGTTCTCTAACACCAGTGACTTGCTCGCCATTCACATAGATTGCTGTACGTTCGAGTCTACCATTACTTTCGATAGTTATTGTTCTCATAACTCTTGCATAAAATTAATATCACTTCTGTGTACTGCATTTGAAAGCATTTCTAAATATTCCTTTCGTGAAACTGTAATAGCACCAAGTGATTGTGTATGATCATTGATATACTGTGAATCAAGGAGTAAAAAGTTCTTTGATAGAAGATGGGTATACAAATACACAAATGCATGTTTAGATGCATTACTTATATGACTGAACATGGATTCCCCAAAAAAAGCAGCTCCAATGGAAACACCATATAGACCTCCTACAATCTCATTATTCTTCCATACTTCAACAGAATGTGCAAAACCTCTTTGATGAAGTTCACAGTACACAGAAATAATGTCTGAGTTGATCCATGTTGTGGTTCTATTCGAACATTGTTCAATGACATGTTGAAAATTGGAATTGATCGTAAATGAACATTCTGACTTAGCAAATGATTTAGTAAGTGAGTTTCTTAAATAGGTTTTTTCAAGTGGTATAATAGCTCTTCTCTCTGGTGAATGCCAGTATATATCACCATCCTCATCATCAGCCATTGGAAACCAACCTGTTTGATATGCAAACAATATGAGCGATGATGTAAGAGGCTGATGCTCAAAGAAATCAAGAATATTCACTGAGGTCATCATGTGCTATGGATCGAAAAAGTCAATCGTATATAGGAAATATTCTTTTTCTGAGAAAATATTTCTTGATCTGTGGAAGGAAGGTCCCATGATGAACCTGAAATATCGGCACGAAGGTCTTTTAGTACTACATTCCATTCTGCATCTATTTCTCCTATGAATTCAGTGTATGTATTCTTAATCATAGGGAATGTTTTCAATAAGGCAATTTGATATTCGGCGACTTCCGGAACATCGGTCATGATGTATAACTTAGAATTATGCCTAGCCAATCGAATAATCTCATGTACCAGTTCTTGCGAAAAAGCCCTTCTTTTGTGATGCTTTTTCTTGACCCACGGATCAGGGAAAAATGAAAAAAATGTATCAATGGACGAATTTTCCAAAAATGGTAATCCATTTGGGAGTGAATACCATAAAGCATGTGCATTATGTATATGTTCTCCTTGGGTGACTTCATATATCCAGTCAGTTAAGATCTTTCGTATCTCAATTCCCAGAATATTTGATTCAGGATGAGATTTAGCAAAATTGAAAAGAAATGCTCCCCATCCGCAACCAATATCCAATATATTAGGAGGTAAGCCATTGGAAAACACATCATTCCAATTTATTGTAGTAATGATAGGCGGATAATACTTTGGTATCTTCTCTAATTGTTGCAATGGAAAATAGACATTTGCTGCATTATGATGCCTACTTCTGGGTTTTGGATATTTCTTCGTATCAACGACAAACTCATTCATCTTTGGGCTTTGGGAGTAACGTTGAAAATAAGGTAAAATCAGAATGAATGTTGGAAGTGGACGATAAAGCTATATATCCTCCATTCAACCACAACTGAACTTGATCACTATAATGTGAACTCAGTGGTTCGCCTGAAACTCCACCAGGTAATACACAATAAACCATTGAGTCTCTCATATCTGATATGATGCGAACAGAGGCTCCAAGTGTTTGCTTAAATGGATCATTGAAAGACCATGAACCATTATTGAGCGTGGTATTATTTCCACCATGAGGAAAAGGACCATGAGTGACAATTGGTGAAAGCAAAGAGTTCGCTGAAAATACGTGTTCTAAAGTTAATGAATGTAATTTTCCATACTTCCATGTACGAATATCCGTAGTGCCAAATATGCTGTCCCCACGTTTTATTGCTCGTACAAATGATCTAAAAATAATTTCAGCGCGATTTTCTCTTATACCTTTGGTTCGTACATCATCCATCCAATTACTCCATTTTGACTCAGGATCGTGCAGAGTATGGAGTAATATCCTTGTGGGAACATTGGTGATGATATTATACAATGCCAAAAATGGTTTTGTTAATTGATCCTCAAAAACAGAGCGGTGATATTCTTCGAGAAATAAGGTATAAATTGTGGGTTCTACATCTTGATTTGTGATGAAGCATTTCCAATTCTTTAACTTTTCAAGTGCTTTTTTAGCATTTGGAGATAAATATTTCTTCTTTGCGATCAATCTGGGAATTATGGAGTCCTTGATTTGCTTTGCATATGCGGAATATACATCCATCTGTAAAAACTGTGCATCCCTAACATCGTATTCGTCGAATTCATTTAATGCTTGATTTAATCGTTCTGCCCTTGATGAAGACTCCCATAAAGCCGAATGATAAAATGCAGGTCTTGATTGAAGTGGATTATTTGCCGTTACTATAAATCTTCGTGAATGATCATTTGTGGCAAATGAATGTGATGGTAGTATGGATGATGGATGCACTCCATTCCAAGCATAACCTTTTTTCCAACCGGGAGAAGGTAAATTAGGATTGTTTTTTTCTTGTCTTTTAGGCATCATCCCAATAGTAGCAGATGCTATAACACCTTGAGAGTTACCATACACAAAATTCAGTGCTGGTGCGCACCATAAATCAAATCCTTTTCTGCACTCTGCCCAAGTATTTGATTTCATTACTTTGTAAACGCCAAGTATTTCATCTGACATATTGGTTCCAGTCCACAAATATGAAAGACAGTAATTATCGAATTTACTTTTTTTGAAATGTGCATTTTTCACCATACCTGTAGGTGGTGCGTCTGAAATAATAGCGGATCTTTTTGTGAAACGAATATCATAAATAATTGGCTCTGCATTTTTGATATGAATGGTATCACGTTTATATCTAAATTTTAAACGATTGCCATCTTCATTGAAGTAAAAGTTTGAATTTGTCTTATCTACCCTTTCGATGAAATAATCAAAATCATCATTCATCATATTAGTTATTCCCCATGTGCTATGATCATTTCTTCCCGATACAATTAATGGCAAGCCAGGAATGGTCGCTCCTATTGCATTGAAACCCGGACAAGTTATATGAGCTTGATACCACCTTGCAGGTAAAGATAGCTTTAAATGAGGATCATTTGCTAGGATAACAGATGATGACTTTCCCTTTGGAGATGTTCTCATGACCCATGCATTGCTTCCGATTCCATCTCCGGAAAAACCCAAAAAAGATCTTCCTTCATAGAGCATGGATGTAGCTATATTTGAAAATCCATTCAAATAATCATCAGAATATCTTGATAATGTTTCAATTTGTTCCTGTGTGGAAATTCTATCATTGTCATATTGAAAGACAGTTCCTGGAGTTTGTTGAGGTACAAGTGACATAGCTGCTGCTATACCAATTTTGTCAGCAATTTTGCCAAATGCAAGCTCTGTCCACATACTCATATTCATTTCAATTGCCATCAATCTCATGATAATCAAGCAATCAGAGGGAGTCCATGGTTCTGGTGAATAACTCAATGCTCCAAATTCAAAAGGTAATTTGTCAGCATTTTCTGTTAAGAATAGATTAATACCTGAGCTATAGGCTTCCAGTATTTGCTTTGTGGTTTTACTTGATGATGCATACAATCTATCAGCTATTTCTGATAGATTCATAATGCGCATAAATTTATCAGATGCTAATGCTTTTTCACCGAACACTTCAGATAATCTACCTTTACCTGCACGTCTAGCTATATCCATTTGCCATAATCTGTCTTGCGCATGAACATATCCCATTGCAATAAAAGCATCATGTTCATTTTTTGCAATAATATGAGGTATACTAAACTTATTTCTGTATACTTTAACAGAATCTTTTACCAATTCTGAATGAAGTTGTTCGCCTTTATCAATTGAAGTCTTTGTTACAAGAGATAATGAGAAAATGATAAGAGCTACACCGCAGATCACTAATGTAATCATCAATGGTGGTGCATGTTCACCAAGGAAACGAAATATGGGGTTCTTTAATGCCATGAATCAATTTTAGGAATTATGATTGGCAACTATGCTGAGCAATTGAGAAATGTCCTCCAATATATAGTCAGCTTTTACATCCTGATTGCCGAATGAATCACCATATTGAGCAAAAGCGGTATGCATTCCCACATTTTTGGCGCCCACCATGTCACGTTCAACCCAATCTCCTACCATAATTGCATGCTCAGGTTCTATATCCAACTTTTTTAAAGCTGTAAGAAATGGTACCGGACTCGGTTTTCTTTCCCCTGTATCATCATAGGTTACAACTGCATCAAATGTATGATGATAATTAATGTGGCATAATCTCAGCCAAGCTTCTCTTGCTGGAGCATCTGAAACAACACCCAATTTTATATTTGATTTTACCAATGACATTAATGTGGCTGTAACATGTGGATATGGTTTGAGTGCTGCCTCTCTTGCTCTTCTATAAGCAATAATACCTGCAGACAAAATACGATAATCCAAATATCCAAGTTGCTGCGTGAGAAGTTCGTCAAAGACTCGTTGATATTCAATTCCTTGAGCATCATAAATAGTTTTGATATGGCCTTGCAATTGAGAGCTGGTAAGATTTAGACCTGCATCTATCATTGCATTTATTGCTGCATCAATTGCTTGTTGTTTCATTGCCATGAAATCCACAAGGGTATTATCTAGATCAAAAATGACAGCTTTAATCATATATTCCTCTTAACAACAGTATGCATGCTTATGAGATGAAAATCTCTTTGTAATTTATCTCAAAATTACATAATTGACTACAACTTATACTCATACTTGGATCAAAAAATGCAATTGACATCAGCTTTCGAAGCTTTAGCCAATCTTCATTCTCATGATCGTGTTTTTATTCACAGTGTGGCTGCTGCACCGCAATGTTTAATTAATGGGATGATGGAACATGCACATCGTTTGGAAACAGTCGAAATTGTCCAATTGCATACAGAAGGCCCTGCCCCTTATGCAGATCCTGAAATGTCTCCCCATTTTACTGTAAATACCTTTTTTGTTGGTGAAAATATAAGGGATGCAGTTTCAGAAGGTAGAGCTGAATATATGCCTGTCTTTCTTAGTGAGGTACCTCAATTGTTCAAGAAAGGTATATTACCTGTGAAAGTGGCATTGATTCAAGTTTCTCCTCCTGATATTCATGGATATTGTTCTTTGGGTATATCGGTAGACATTACAAAGTCTGTTATACAACATGCTGAAATAATCATTGCTCAAATTAATGAACACATGCCAAGAACACATGGAGATGGAATTATACATATTGATTCCATAGACTTTGGAGTAATTCACAATACACCTCTTCCTGAATATTTTGTATCTCCTCATTCCGACATACACGATACAATTGGAAATAATGTAGCTTCACTGATAGAAGATGGTGCTACCTTACAAATGGGTATTGGTGCGATTCCGGATGCTGTTTTGTCTGCGTTGAAACATCATAGATATTTGGGAATACATACGGAAATGTTTTCTGATGGTGTGATTCCTTTGGTTGAAAAAGGGGTGATTGATGGAAGTAAAAAAGTTGTACACCCTGGAAAAATTGTTACCGGTTTTGTAATGGGTAGTAAGAAACTTTATGATTTTGTTAATGACAACCCTTCTGTTGTATTTTTGGATATTGCATATGTAAATGACACAAATGTTATTCGCAGAAATCCGCATGTAGTTGCAATAAACAGTGCAATTGAAATTGATATTACCGGGCAGATATGCGCTGATTCTATTGGAAGGCATATTTATTCGGGTGTTGGTGGGCAAATGGATTTCATTCGAGGAGCCTCTCTTTCAGAGAATGGTAAGCCAATCATTGCCATGCCTTCAATAACGGCGAATGGAGAAAGCAAAATAGTCACCACCTTGAAACAAGGTGCAGGAATAGTCACAACACGAGCACATGCTCATTATATCGTCACAGAATATGGTATAGCAGATGTATATGGAAAAAATATAAAACAACGATGCAAAGCATTGATTGATATCGCGCATCCTGTTCATAGAGAAATGTTGGAAAAATCATCATATTTATTGTGATTTAGTACGTTTATAAGCATTACTAATCAATTGTTCGATAATCTCTTTATTGAGTACAATTTGGGTTTGTGTACCCTTGCATAGGATAAAATCCGATCCGGATATTTTTGCTTCAATGTCGCAAATCAGGATTTTCCCGTCGAAGGACATGATAGTAGCAGTCATTGACACATTCTCCCCTATTGCAGCCATACCTTTATGTACCAAGTTTATTCCCCCTCCTATAGCATTTTCTAGATGATCAAAATATGGTTCTATGGCTTTCCTAGCAGCTAATTCGGCAAAGTAAATCATAGTGACTGTTGAACACACTTTATGGATTTCAATAGTATCTAATCTAGCTGTCATGGTAGGGTTTACGATAAAATCGAGTGTATATGTCATACCAATGATATCCATCTTCATGGAAGGGTCTCCATAATTCCGTATTTTGTGTAAAGTATAACTCTAAACTACATAAAATGCGAATTTCTTTTCATACCCTAGGTTGCAAACTCAATTATTCAGAAACGTCTCAGTTGCGAGATCAATATGAAAAATTGGGACATGAAATTGTTCCTTTTGGGAATGAAACTGATGCTGTTATTATTAATACTTGCACAGTGACTGAAAATGCCGATACTGAATGTCGCAAAATTATCAGGAAAATACAGCAAGTCTCACCGGAAGCTTTCATTGGCGTAACTGGTTGCTATGCACAATTAAAATCTCATGAAATAGCATCCATACCAGGTGTTGATGCTGTTATTGGAACATCCGATAAACTTCGCATTGATGAAATAATATCTGATTATTCAAAAAGAAATAAACCTGAGCTACATGTTTCATCTGTTGATGATGCAATATTTTCCTTTTCACAATCAGCTGATGAAGATAGCAGAACACGAGCCTTTTTGAAGATTCAGGATGGTTGTGATTATAGTTGTAGTTTCTGCACTATTCCATTGGCAAGAGGAAAAAGCAGAAGTATAGATATTTCAGAGATACCCAATAGAATTAGGCAATTGGAAGAACAAGAATATCACGAAATCATTCTATCTGGAATTAATCTTGGTGATTATTCTCATGATGATTCTTCATTTATTGATGTATTGCATCTTATAGAATCTCTTGATACAAAAGCTCGTTTCCGAATTGGTTCGATTGAACCTAATCTTGTTAATGAATTAATATTAAGATTGATAGCCTCATCTAATAAGATTGTTCCTCATTTGCATATGCCATTGCAAAGTGGTTCTCAATCAGTTCTGAAGAGAATGAAACGTAGGTATAAAATATCCTCATATTATGACAATCTCATTCTTTGTAAACAGTTGATGCCTCATGCATGTATAGGTGCTGATGTTATTGTTGGTTTTCCTGGAGAAACAGATCAAGAATATGAAGAGACATTCACATTTATTGAACAGCTCCCCTTTTCTTATCTACACGTATTTACATATTCTGAAAGGGACAATACACCGGCTGCCAATTATGATGATTCAATACCTATGAGAATACGTAAACTACGAAATGCACGATTGCGAGCATTGTCAGATGCAAAACGACGCGTTTTTTATGAATCACAAATCGGATCTTCTCACAAAGTTATTCCTGAATCATTTGATGAATCAACTGGTTTTTGGAGAGGATGGACTGAGAACTATGTTCGTGTTCAATTCTCAGGTACGCAATTCTTGAATATGCAACCATATGCAGTTCACCTTGAGCAGTATGATCATGTATCAGGAACAGTGACTTCAACATTACTTGAAGATCCTCAACTAAACAATGGCTATATTCAATTATCAGTCATATGATAGAGTATGTCAAAACGAATTACACATGTACTGAAAGTTGAATATGATGGAACCAACTATTCAGGCTGGCAAAGACAAAAAAATGGTTTGTCTATTCAACATGCTATAGAACAGGCTTTGTATCGTTTAACCGGACATGAAATTCATGTATTGGGTTCAGGCAGAACCGATGCTGGAGTTCATGCAAAAGGTCAAGTAGCTCATTTCAAGACAACCAATGAAGTATTCTCTGTTCCAGAATCTAAAATAGTCAAAGCAATAAATAGTAGGCTTCCCAACGATGTACGAATTTTATCTCATTGTTTGGCTGATGCATCTTTTCATTGCACTAGAGATGCTGTCTATAGAGAGTATTCTTATACATTCACTAATCATGAATCTGTTTTTGAACGACATTTCGCTACATATTATCCTTATCCGTTCTCTATCGAAAAGTTAATAACATCAAATGAACTCTTTGTCGGAGAACATGATTTCACTTCATTTTCAAAGAATAATCCTTCTACACTCTCCTATATTTGCAATGTTAAACATTGCGCATGGCAACAAATAAATGATTCAACATTTATTTTACGCATTGGTGCTAATAGATTTGTTTATGGGATGGTTCGCTCAATAGTTGGTGCAATGCTAGAATATTCAAGAGGCACTCTTTCAAGTGACGAAATCATACAGTTACTACATAAACCTGAAAGAATATCAACTAGAAAAAGGGCTCCATTGGCCTCTCCTGAAGGATTGGTATTGGAAAAGGTACACTACCCGGATCATTTAGGGATTCAATTATTGTGAATGATCAATTACGCATATCTTTCATGCAAGAAGCTTTGAATGAAGCCAAAAAAGCCTATGATTTAGGAGAAGTTCCAATTGGTGCGGTCATTGTTCATGATGATAAGATCATCGCTAAAGCACATAATCTAACAGAACGTGAACAAAATCCGCTATTTCATGCGGAATTACTTGTAATTCAAGAAGCGTCAGCAAAATTGAAGTCCAGAAGATTGCATGATTGTTCATTATACGTTACTCTTGAGCCTTGTTCAATGTGTGCAGGAGCAATCATTTTAGCTCGGATTCCTAATGTGTATATTGCTTGTAAAGATGCAAAATCAGGAGCCGTGACGTCTTTGTATGAATTGTTAACTGACACAAGACTAAATCATAGATGCATGATTCATTTTGGAACTTTAGAACTTGAGTGTTCAAGCTTGATTCAATCATTTTTTAGGGATCTTCGTAAAGGAGATATTATTAAAACGCAATCAACGAAAATATCTTGAATAAAGAACAATCCATATATGAACCGGGATTATATCTGCTTCCAACCCCAATTGGTAATCTTGAAGATATGACCATTAGAGCTTTGCGTTTACTCTCAACTGCTGAAATAATAGCCTGTGAAGATACGCGAGTCACCGGACAATTGCTCAAACAATATTCTATCACTCCACAAAGATTATATTCATGTAGAGAACATAATGAGAAAGAAGCAAGTATCTATTTATGTTCTGAAGTAAAAAAAGGTCTCAGAGTATGTTATGTCTCTGATGCAGGAACGCCTGGTATTTCAGATCCTGGAAGTATACTTATTCAAACTGCAATTGAAGAGGATATACCTTATCATGTGTTACCCGGATCTACTGCTTTGATACCAGCATTATTGCAAAGTGGTTTTTCATCCGATGAATGGACTTTCATGGGTTTCCCACCTCATAAAAAAGGAAGGTCTATGTTTATTGATAAGCTGGCTAATATTAAACATACTATCATTGTTTACGAAAGTCCACATAGAATAATGAATTTGATGGAAGAACTTAATAATCATTCTCAATTACAAGTTAGATCAATGTATTTAATTAGAGAGCTCACAAAAAAATACGAGCAATCATATAGAGGACTTCCAAAAGAAATTCTTGAAGCACTCCAAGAGAGTCCTGCAAAGGGTGAATTTGTATTGATTATTTCCGGGAGTTACTGATTATGTTTATTACATTTGAAGGAATAGACGGAAGTGGTAAATCAACACAGATAACTTTTCTAAAAGAATGGTTAGAAGAGAAAAAACATAAAGTACTTGTGTTGCGTGAACCGGGTGGTAATATTGTATCAGAGCAGATTCGAACATTATTGCTTGATTCAAAAGAAGAGATTGATCCAAGAAGTGAATTATTGCTATTTACAGCAGCAAGAGCTCAATTAGTTAGCAAAGTAATTCGACCAGCTCTAATACAAGGATCTATCGTTATATGTGACAGATATATTGATTCCTCTGTTGCATATCAAGGATATGGGAGAGGATTGCCTATAGACGACATTCAAGTGATTAATGATTTTGCAACAAACGGACTGGTACCGGATATTACATTTATCTTTGATATACCTGTTGAAGATGCAGCTTTGAGGGCTGGTTTTCGTTCTACCAATAAGAAATCATCTCCTGATCGGATGGAACAATCCGGTGAAGATTTCTTCAAGAAAACAAGAGAAGGATATTTAAAAATAGCTGAAGAAGCTAATCGTAAAATATTTGTCATTCAAGCTAATGAAGAAGTAGAATCTATTCGACTCCAAGTATGCTCAATTGTTGATTCCTTTATAAATAGTATGTAATGTTAATCTTGTTGAAAAGAATACATAGCTACTTTTAACCTCATCTTTGATTTCAATGGATAATATTCTTCATACCCTGTTTTTGCCTCTACTACTTCAACTTCCGCCCAACATGAAGCCGGTTTGTATTCCTGAATTATCGCAGTAAACAATTGCTTCCCTTCTCTGCTAACAGTATACGTATTACCCTGAATTGGCATTGTAGCTCGATCAGGTGATTCATGATGATGTTTCATGTCTGTCCTCAATGAAAATATGTAACCTATCAATTATATCTTGAACTAATGAATGATTCATTAACAAAGTATGGAGATAAGGTGTAACATATGTCGAAAGTTGAATTTGATTATTATCTACTTTGCTTGAGCAATACTCATATAGAGATTTAATTATGTTTGTATTTGTTGTTATGATTGTAAGTAATGTTTGAGAATGTAAAGGTATGTTATCAGATACAATGAATATTGTTGGAATGGATGACATTTCTTCATCATTTATGATTGTAAACTCACCATTCTTATCATAAGCATTACGTATAGTGACAGGAATATTATATTTATTTGGTAATTCAATCATCCAATGATGCAATAATTTGGAACCATGATTAGCCAAAACATGAGCAAGATTGAATGATATATTACGAATGGGGATATTATTATCACAGAGTTTGGGATCAACACTTCTTATTCCTGCTACATTAGTCCATATTTGAATTTCATCGGCGTTTAATAAGCTACCTAAAACAGAAGCAGTCAAATTTGAGCTTTCATACCCCATAGTAGTTACTTCGCCATGTTCATTTGAACCAATGAATCCGGCAATTATCATTACATCATGCTTTTCAAACAAAGGAAACACATCTTCTTGCAATTTGTATTGTATATGATAATCAATTGGTTTGGCATGGCCGTGCTCACTATTGGTAATAATTATCTTACGAGCATCAAGTAAATGAGATTTGATATTTTTTGAATGAAATAATTGCTGTATAAAGATAACCGCTATTTCTTCGCCCTGTGAAAGAAATAGATCACGTGTTTTAGCACTTATTTCCCCTGTCAATGATATACCTTTTAACAATCTCTTCAGTAATAACTCTATTCGATAAATAACCTCTTCTAAAGGGCCTGCTGATAATGATAATGATGATGTTAAATTCTTATGATAAGTAATTACATCATCAATGATATTCATGGCTGATTCAATATTTCCATTAAGAGCTAATTGCATTGATGAATCAAGAGATCTTGTTATGTCTGAAAAAGCGGAGATGACAATGATGCATTTATCAGTTCTTTGTTTTATAATATCAACCATCGACAAAAAACCATTTTCTCGATTGAGAACAGCACCACCGAATTTTAATACTTTCATCTTAAACTCACAATAGAATATTGACTTCAGGTTCCAGCATGATTCCAAATCGTTGATGAATATTATGTTGAATCAATAGAGACAATTCATATATATCGCGACCAGTTGCATTATGTGAATTAATAAGAACTAGGGCTTGCTTATCATGTACTCCAGCACCTTTATAGCGGAATCCTTTGTATCCAGAATTATCAATTAACCATCCGGCAGGAATCTTTACATTAAGGTCATCTACAGGATAAGAAGGCAATGTTGGATATTCTAATAAGAGGGATTGAAATGTTTCAATAGAAATAACAGGATTTTTGAAAAAACTACCTGCATTTCCAATAATTTGGGGATCCGGTAATTTAATTCTTCTGATAGCTATGATTGCTTGTGCTATATCATGAGAAGAAGGATTGGTAATCTGTTTTTCAATGAAAAATGTTTCAACATCAGGATAATCTGCTTTCGGAGATTGAACTTTACTGAGAATGAAATCAACATGTGTAATTAACAAGTTGGAATAATCATGCTTCTTGAATATGCTACTACGATAGGAAAATTGACATTCATCTTTTGAAAATACATATTTCTCGCCTGTAGATACATTCAAGCAATGAACTGATAAGATAGTATCAGCAACTTCTTTTCCATATGCTCCGATATTCTGAACCGGAGCAGCTCCTATTGTTCCTGGAATGAGTGCAAGATTCTCTATACCATATAAATGCATATTCAGCATTTCCATGACGAATTCATGCCAATTTTTACCCGCTTCACTACGTATTATAGCATGTGTGTCATAATCTGAAAGAATGGATACACTATTGCCCGAGTAAGTAATTGCACTTTTTAATGATTCTGAAACAAATAGATAATTTGTTGCATCACCAATGATATGAGGATTGTATTTCGCTATTTGATCAGTAAACAAGGAGCTATCAGTCTGGTCATTAACGACAAAATATCTCTCAATTAGAATGGGAGTTTTAAAACCCGTTGAAAGTGTAAAATCATGATGTAAATGTTCAGTCATTGATTAATGTTCGAAAATGAGAGTAACCGGACCATTATTCTGTATTTCAACGCTCATATCTGCTCTAAAAACACCAGATTGCACATTCGTGTATTTATTGGTCAATGTAGTTAACAAATGATGATACAATTGTTCTGCTTGTTCTGGTGATTCAGCTCCAAAAAAACTAGGTCTATGCCCTTTTTGTGTATCAGCACACAAAGTAAAATTTGGGATAACTAAAATAGATCCTTGAATATCTTGTAATGACAAATTCATTTTATTATGATCATCTTCGAAAATTCGTAGTCCTAAGAGTTTTTCAACAAACCATATATTTACTGACTCATTATCACCTTTGCAGTAACCCACCAAAACGCATATACCGTGATCAATATTAGCATGGATACCACCATTGATCCTAACTGATGATGAAGATACTCTTTGGACTATTGCTTTCATTAAGATTGTGTATAGTCGTAGAAACCTTTTCCTGTTTTACGCCCTAAATGTCCTGCAGCAACCATCTTGCGTAATAGTGGACAGGCACGATATTTACTATCTCCCAAACCTGAATGTAGAACTTCCATGATTGACAAGCATACGTCAAGACCAATGAAGTCAGCTAGTGTCAATGGACCCATAGGATGAGCCATACCAAGTTTCATCACTGTATCAATATCTTCAATAGAAGCTATTCCTTCCATTAAGCAATAAATTGCTTCATTGATCATAGGCATAAGAATTCTATTAGAAATGAATCCAGGATAATCTTGTACAGTGACAGGCACTTTCCCTAGTTGCTTTGCAAGTTCAAAAATAGTATGATATGTTTCATCTGAAGTTGCATATCCTCTTACGATTTCGCATAATTTCATGACCGGTACCGGGTTGAAGAAATGCATACCAATAAATTTATCTGGTCTATCTGTTGCTGAACCTAATTCAGTTATGGAAATCGATGAAGTATTTGATGCAAATATGCAATCAGCTGGGGCGGATTGCTGAGCAGCCTGAAACAATGAAACTTTAACTTGTTGTTTTTCAGATGCAGCTTCTATGATAAGATTTGCAGTAGAAGCTGCTTTCTTCAAATCTGTTGTAGTTGTTATTCTTCCTATGATGGCTGTTTTTTCTTCAGAAGTCAACAATTCTTTTTTTACTTGTCTATCTAGATTAGCCGAAATCGTCGACAAACCTTTTTGCAAAGCTGTATCATTAATATCAACTAATGATACGGTATGTCCATTTTGTGCGCAAACATGAGCTATACCATTTCCCATCGTACCTGCGCCGATTACCATGATATTCATAGAGATTCCTCGATATTAAAAGAGTATTTATTCATAATCGTAAAAGCCTGAACCGGTTTTCTTACCATAGAGACCAGCATTTACATAATCCTGTTGCATTAGTGAGGGTGTAAATCGTGGATCATTGAAATATTGTGCAAATACTGACTTCGTAACTTCCAAATTTATATCATTCCCTATCAGATCCATTAATTCAAAAGGACCCATCTTAAAACCTGCCGATTTCATGATATTATCTATCTGTTCGATAGATGCAGCTTGTTCCATCGCAATTCTCATTGCTTCATTATAATAATTACGAGCAACTCTATTTACGATAAATCCCGGGACATCTTTTGCAATAACTGGAACTTTATTGAGAGATATACAATACTTCAATGCAATATCTAAAACCGTTTGATGTGTTGATGGAGTTCTTACTATTTCAACTAATTTCATTATATGCGCAGGATTAAAGAAATGTAATCCGATGAAAGAACCAGGATACTTTCTATGCTTGCAAAGAACATTGACAGACAATGAAGATGTATTTGTAGCTAATATTGTATCTTCACGAAGACCTTTTTGTTCAATCATTGTGAATAATGATTCTTTAGCTTCTATTGATTCAATGATGGCTTCTATGATTATATCAGCCTGTTGTACATGTGCATCTAGAGATTCAAGATACAAACAAGAATCTTTGAATTTTACAGCTTGCTCCTGAGAGTACAATCCTTTGGTTACACTCTTATCAATTTGATTATCAATAAATGCTTTGGCCTTGCCTAATGTTTCAGGGAAAGCGTCATACACATATGCTATATAACCAGATTGGATAGATGAAAGGGCAATCCCTCTACCCATTGTACCGGAACCACAGATGAGAATTATCATATATTACTCTTGATTAATTGCATGCATTTGATGTCGTAATCGGACCAAACCTTCTTGGATTGTACTATATTGGATTCCAAGGTCAGTATGCGCTTTGAGATTGATAAGCCCGCCTCGAAGTGGTCGTTTTGCTTTCTGATTCAGTGAATGAGTTTGTATAGGTGAAATAAGTGATTCATCCAAATGAAAAATATTCGCTATTTCCAATGCAAATTCATACCGATTGCAATATGAATTACCTCCGATATGGTAAAGACCACATCTTTTCTTTTCAATTATTCGTTTAACACTTAATGCCAAATCATCGGTCAATGTTGGATTCGATAATTGATCATTAACTATATTCATTGTTTTATTAGCTTCATGGCATTTGATAACCCACTGGACAAAATCTGATTGGTCATTTGTAGTCAAACCATATACAACATTAGTCCGTATAACGGTATTATTTGCATGTGATTTGAGTACAGCATTTTCTCCTGCCAATTTAGATTTCCCATAATAACAGATTGGATTGGGTTGATCTTGTTCTGTGTATGGTCCTTTGGCACCATCAAAAACATAATCCGTAGAAAAGTGAATCAAATGGCTTTCCACAATCAAAGATAGTCTTGCTAGTTGTTCAACAAAAGTAACATTTGAAAACCAAGCTTCTTTTCTATTTTCTTCGCATCCGTCAACATTAGTCATAGCAGCTGTATTGATTATGAAATCAGGTCGGACTTCAAAGAAGATTTCTTTGAGCATTTTACTATTTGCATAATCGATTAGCTTGTAGATTATTCTATCAGATGAAGTATGCAGCAAGGTTGATGAAAAGACATGTAATTGCCAATCGGTTTCTTTTTCAAATAAACGTGTAATGGCAGAGCCAACTTTACTATTTCCGCCAATCAATGCAATACGCAAAGGATTATTCATGATTATCCTTTATCAAACGTGCATGATATTCGGCTAATTCAAGATCATAAGGATGCGTAACTTTTCTCATGATATCGCTACCTTGCACTGTATACACAGTAAAGCCGGCATGTTCCATTATGGAAGAATCATCTGTATACATACTTTGGTTATCACGTAATTCCAATGCATGAAGATATTTCTTAGTCTTGAAGAATTGGGGAGTCTGTGCTAGTTTATACCGTGTCCGATCTAATGTAGTGATGACAGAGTTATAATCAACTTCTTTCAAGGTATCATGTATGTCCAATACAGGAATGATGCAATCATGATCTTGTGATGCAGAAATAAGATGTTGCATAACTACTTGTGGAATAAATGGCCTTGCAGCATCATGAATACAAACTATATCTGAATCCAATGTGAGAGGGTGTTGTATTGCTTTGAGAATTGAATCTTGTCTGGTTTCCCCACCAGGTACCATGGCAAATGCATGTTCAGGTAAATATTTGATGCAACAATCATAAATGGAATCTTGATATTCATCAGCACATGGAATTATCATAGACAGTGTTTCTATTCCTGCAGTTCTAAATCCCATTAAAATGGAATGAATCGCATGTTCAATGATCATTACATCTTGAACACAAAGGAATTGTTTAGGAATCATTGATCCAAAACGATTTCCTTTACCAGCTGCAGGTATGATACAAGAGAATTTCATGTTGAAAATACCATATATGAAAAAGGCAGGCACAATGCCTGCCTTATCTTGTTACACCATAAGGTTATTTATCAGCTTCACCCATGACTGGATCTACAGATCCAATGATTGCGACTATATCTGAAACCATGGATCCTTCCGACATGAATTTTAATCCTTGTAGGTTGGATGATGAAGGTGAACGGATTTTTAATTTCCATGGATGTCCTGTTCCATCGGAAACAATAAAGAAACCAAGTTCTCCTTTTGGACCTTCAATCGCTGTATATGTCTCACCAATTGGAGGCATAGCACCGAAATTGATTAACATGAAATCATTAATCAACTCTTCCATCTTGGTGTAGATATGTGCTTTTTGTGGAAGTACATGTTTGGGATCATCTGCTAATACAGGACCTTTTGGAAGGTTATCCAATACCTGATGAATAATTTTAACAGATTCCTTCATTTCTTGAACTCTAACAATGTAGCGCGCCCAGGTATCACAGTCATTATGAGTAATGACATCGAAATCTAATTTGTCATAAACCCAGTATGGCATGTTTCTTCTTAAATCAAAATTGATTCCTGAACCTCTGAGGCACGGACCACTGAGTCCTAATTGAATTGCCTTATCTGCTGGCATATAGCCAACACCAGCCAAACGCTCAATAAAGATGCGATTTCGGTTAACCAATCCTTCAGATTCTTTTAGTCTATCCGGAAATTGATTTACCCATTCTCTGATCATTTTCAATACATCAGGAGAAATGTCATTTGCGATTCCACCAATACGAGAAAAACTTGTGGTAAAACGAGCACCACAGATCAGTTCAAAGATATCGTAGAGCTTCTCTCTTTCAGTGAATGTCCAAAGAAACAATGTTAGTGCACCAACATCCATGCATGTTGCACCCATTGCCATTAAGTGTGAACTAATACGAGCCATTTCACATAATAATACGCGAATCCATTGTGCTCGCTCTGGTGCTTCGATTCCAATAGCTCGTTCGATTGAGTAAGCGATACCCATATTATTGGACATCGGCGACATGTAATCAAGTCTGTCTGTATGTGGAATAAACTCATGATATGTCATTGCTTCAGCAAGTTTTTCATATCCTCTGTGAAGATATCCCAATTCTGGAACACATTTTACAATGGTTTCTCCATCAAGGCGGAGCAATACGCGCAATACTCCGTGCGTTGCAGGATGTTGCGGCCCCATATTCAGAACCATGTCATTTTCCAGAGGATCTTCGAACATCACGGTTGTGTCTTTATCCATGAGTTCTTTCATGATTTTATTCTGGCGGACGGTGTGAACCCTCTCAAGGGTTGAAGTAGCTGTCAAAGGTATCATGATCTGGTAAAAAATATCAGTAAAAACAATGATGTAAAAATACCAAAATTTACCTCTGTGACCAAACACAGAACATGGCGAATTTATTAAGAGATAAACAATTTTTGATAAATTTCAACATTCCTTGAAGTATTATGACATTATGTGGGAAACATGGCTTTAAAAAACACAATAATACCAACAAATACTTATGTCAATTCAGTATTTTTAAGTTCCCAAATCCATTGAATTCAATGAAAACACACCTTTTTCTTTTGATATTGTTTATGCATTCTCACCTGCTTTCCGGAACCGGTGAGCAAAGAATGATAACTGATGTTGGAAATATCAGATTGTCAATCAGCAGTTTCGGAACAATTGGTACCGGTTTCGCCGCATGGCCAAAAATTCCATCATGCGAATATCCTCGAGGAAGCGGGATTGAACACATGTTTTTGGGTGGTTTATGGATTGGAGGAATAAAAAATATTGGCGGGAATCAAATTACGGCAGTTACAACTGCGGCTCTTGATGTTTCTTCTGTATTGAATGTTGCTCAAGGTTTTGAATTCACCAATATTGATAGTAATTATCTTGTTCAGTCCTCAAGTTTACCTAATGATCTCTATTATTCTCCCAAAGCGATAAGCCATAGAGATTTTGTTTGCAATTTCACCGATACAAATCTTTTTGTACCTGAATTGAATCAGCGTATTCCTGGACATGAATACCCCCTTGGACTCCATGTTTCATTTAAGAGTTATGCCTGGAATTTTCCATTTGCTGACTATTTTGTTCTTCTGACATATACAGTGAAAAATGTCTCAACTTCTCCTATTGACAGTGCTTACATTGGCTTTTGGACGGATTTAGTAATACGGAACACAACCATTCGAGCACCGCGTGGAGGTGATTTTTATAGAGCCGGAGGAAATGCCCTGATAGATTCAATGCGGATGATGTATGAATGGGACATTTCTGGGGATAATGGGTTGGCAGACAATTATGCAGCTATAAGACTTCTGGGTACAGAACCTCTGCAATCCAAGACCAATTATAATGTTTGGGCATTTCAAGATACGAGAGGTGATGAGTGGTTGCAATCACCTCAGACAGACATTGAGAAGTATAGAAGACTTTCAACTACATTTCTCAATCAAGTGAAAATCAGTGATGCTGAAAAGTTGATATCAAAAGCAGGCAATAGATCCCAGTTATTATCCGTCGGTCCTTTTTCACGAATTCTTCCAGGTGATTCTGTTAATGTTGCATTTGCAGTTATATGTGCAAAGAAACCAGGTAGCCCAGAAAGAAATGATGATGAAACAAGAGTGACACTGATCAATAATGCCGGTTGGGCACAAAGAGCATATAATGGCACCGATGTCAATGGAAATAATATTCTTGATTCAACTGAAATTGATTTAAAGGGTGATGGCAGCATTGTTCGATATATCTTACCATCTCCCCCACCTTCGCCAAAAATGAGGATAGAGGTACAAGACAGGAAGGCTTTATTGTATTGGTCAAATAATGCCGAATCAGCTAAAGATATTCTTACCAATAAACGAAATTTCGAAGGATATAGAATTTATAGAACCAATCCAGTTAAATTCACAAGCACCACCAAAGATTGGAATATGCTAGCATCTTTTGATAAATCTGATAATGGTTTATTCTACGACAATGGATTTACTTCTATTGCCATAACTGATGATCAAGGGATTCCTACCGTAAAGTATTTTGAAGGTGACTCAGTTGGCTATAACTATGTGTATACATTGAATGATTTATTGAATGGTTGGCAATATGCTATTACATTGACTGCATTTAGCGATGGGGATGAACAAGCGGGTCTACCATCATTGGAATCAAGCTTACTTGCAAATGAAAAAAACATCATTCCGGGAACAATTGTCAATACTGCAGATTCTGCTACAACCGTCGGTATATTCCCCAATCCATATTCTGTATCAGCTGCATGGGATGCAAAAGCTAATATTGAACGTGGAAGGAAAATATATTTTTATAATCTACCTCAAAGAGCAACGATTACGATATTCACTTTGTCTGGAGATAAAGTTGCTACATTGCAACATGAGCAAAATGTATCTGAAGGACAGGATATACAATGGTTCTCTCAGACAGGGTCATTCAATGCCTCTGATATTCAATTTTCCGGTGGTATTCATGCTTGGGACTTAATTTCTGATGCAGATCAAGCACTTGCTACAGGCATGTATATTGTACATGTGCAAGATGTTCAAACCGGAAAAATCAAAAACGGAACATTTCTCATTATTAAATAAAGGTTTGTATATGATTTATTTCTTACTCTCTTGCATGATTGGATTGATGTCAACAGCAGTAATTGCTCAAAACTTTCCCAAACGATCCATCATGGATATCATGACTATTCCAACTGATTCTTTGAATGCTGGTACACTCAATTCACCTAAAGTCGGCGATACGGTGATTATACGAGGCATTGTATCCATTCCTCCTGTAGTTGACTTCCCTTCTGATACTCGCAAAATTATGATTGCAGGAAATAGAAATCATGCTATTTATCTACAAGATGAAAAATCAACTTCATTTGCAGGTATTCCAATTGTATGTGATACTGCCAACTCAGCATCCAATTTCATTCGATTGAAAAAAGGTCAGTTGATTGAAGTTCCGGTTAGAATCACGGCATTTCCCGCAAATAATAAATTAGGTACAACTCAAGGTGAAGTTATTTCATCCGGTATAGTTGAATTCATTGATGATGGTATTGCATTGCCTACTCCACCTTCAGTATCAGTGTCAATGTTCAATCAGGGAAAAGCTGTAAGTCCGATGTATAACATAGCTGGTGGAGCTCAATATGTGGGAATGAAGGTTGAATTCTCAAATCTTACTGTCATGAGTTCAGTTAAAGGTACAAATCAAAGAACTACAATCATCGTAACAGATGAATCAGGAAATGAATTGTATTTACGTGATCAATCCAATCATTACAGAACAGATGCCGTACAATTAGGTACATATAATGCACCTACTGAAGGAACAAAAATCAAGAAACTTCGTGGGTATATTTCTTCGAACTCAATTGCTGGACAACCAGTACCATTTATGATTTCACCTGGTATGCCCGATGATCTTGAATTGGACATGGGATCTGCACCACCGATTATTACAAGCGTACGTTCTTCACGTGTAAATGCCTTTCCGTCAAAAACAGACATAGTACCAATAGCAATGGGAATCAAAACAGGTGCATTACCTATCTCTTCCGTAAAGGCTTACTTCTCTTTTGATGGGAAATCTGTTGATTCAGTCAGTGCACAAAAAATGAATGATACATTATGGACTGCATCGATACCTGCACCTATATCGCTTGTCAATGGATCATCTTTGGTTAAATGGTTTATTAGAGTCAATGATCAATCAGGACTTTCATTAAAATCGCCATTAGGAGATACAACAGGATACTATTATCGAGTCCTTGACAGGTTGCCGAAAATCTCTGACATTCGCGAGAGATTGTCATCTAATGGTTCATCCGTATATGAAGGGTATGCAGTTACAGTAAATGGTACAGTTACAGCTTCAGCTTCAGATATTCCTAATGCTGCAGTAAATGCGCCAAGAGTTTATGTACAAGATGGGGTAACACCACATTCTGGACTTTTCATCCGTACAACATCTCCTTCAAGTATTGTACGTGCTTTTCCCAGAGGCTCTAAAGTACAAGTTTCAGGTATTGTACGTGAAAACTTCGGAGTAACATGTATTGACTCCGTAAATTCAAATGAAACAAAATTGTTAGGTATTGATGGCGACCAAATACAACCTATCACTGTAAATACAATTGACTTTGCCAGAAAGACTCAAGGCACGCTCCCAGCGGAACAATGGGAAAGCATGCTTGTAACTTTTACTGATGTTATAGTCACTGATTCAAATGCTGATGGATCATCTAACTTTGGTGAATTTTCAATTGTTGATGGCTTTTTATACAATGGACCTACAGAATCTCTATCAAAAATGCGAGTCGAAACTGACGATGGTTCTACTACATATGGTTCCGTTACAACAGCTGAGAAATCTGCATTAAAGCGAGGAACAGGCATCAAAAGCATTACAGGAATAATGTATTTCTCTTTTGGTAATTATAAACTCGTGCCTAGAACTAATCCAGATATTCTACTTGGTCCTGTATCTATAGAGGAAGATGTGAAAAATATTACGGAAGTAGTTCCACATCCTGCGCAATCTCAATCCAGAATATATGCCAATATTCAATCAATAGCTCAACCTACCATTTATATAATTAACAGTCGAGGTCAACAAGTTGCGACATTGGAAATGAAGATGGATGGATCAAATAGATTTTATGGTATTATTCCTTCAGGACTTATACCCGGGATGTATGCATTTAGAGTTGTTGGTGATTTACAATCAGCCTCCGGACTTTTCATTGTACAATGATGAAGCATGTTGTTCATAAGAACAAGCTTGATTTATGAAAATTCAGAAGTCACATATCGCCATTGGATTTCTTTCACCATGGTTGGTGAAGCTATTTATATTCTGGTTGTATCCATTACTGTATGCTTTGTATATGAGTTTTACTCGCTATAAAGCACTCGGAAATACATCAGAATTTATTGGTTTAGACAATTATGCTTCAATTTCAATTGATCCATTGTTCTGGAAAGCATTAACGAATACAATTATCTATGCATTTGGTGCCGTGCCACTATCTACCTGTTGTGGATTACTACTTGCATTGCTACTTCACTCAAAATTTACCAAGTATCCAGCATTCTATCGTGCAGGATTATTTCTTCCATCAGTTACATCAATTATAGTGATTACATTGATTTTTACTAATCTTTATGCAAAAGACGGTTATATCAATGCTTTGGCTGGAATTATTGGTTTACCTCAGAGTGAAAAGGGATTTCTATTAGAGCCTTCAACTGCATTATTTTCTGTGATGCTCATGGATGTGTGGTTGTCCACGGGTTACTATATGATGCTCTTTTTGGCAGGTTTACAATCTATACCAAAGGACATCTATGAATCAGCATATTTACAAGGCGCACATGCATTGCAGATACTGAGAAGAATTACTTTGCCGTTATTGAAGCCAACTATCTTATTCGTTATGGTAATTTCAACAATCAAATCACTACAGATATTTGTAGAAATGTACACTATGACGAAGGGTGGCCCACTCAATGCAACATTGACTGTTGTATACTTGATATTTTCAAATGCATTTGAAAAGACAGATTCAATGGGTTATGGTGCGGCGCTTGCCTATGTTCTTTTTGGTATCATTGCTATTTTATCATTCATACAAATGAAAGTTCTTGGGAACAATAAATAATGTCAACAACATTGACTGAAAACATACAACATGCAAGAAGTTCAACAAAAGGGCTTTACTTGCCAAGTATTCACTCATTTCACGATTTGCTTTTGAATCATCTAACAGAGAGATCTCCTGATGATCTATTCATGATTTATTATGATGTCGAATCAAAAAGATCATCAATCACATATCACGAATTTATACGTAAAGTTCGACAAACAGCTGCCTATTTCAATACTGTTGGGCTACAAAAAGGAGATAGAATCACAATTGCCTCTCATAATCATCCAGATACTATTATTCAATATGTTGCTGCATGGTTTATAGGTTTATCTGTCATACCATTAAATATGGGAGAAGATGATCAACGCTTAGCCTATATCATCCGTGATTCAAATTCAAAGCTATTATTGGCTAGAAGTGAATATTTCCAAAGAATATCTACACTTGCAGATCCAAATCAAATCATGATTCAAGAAGTTGATACGGATTCAAATGGTCAATGCTTATATGCAGATATTGTTGATTCATATGATCCATTGCCTTTCCTTCCCAAGCATGCCATGCTTGATCATGAAGCATTGATTGTGTATACAAGTGGAACAACAGGGGTACCTAAAGCGGTCATTCTTGATCAACAAAATCTACTCGTTGATGGTGACTGCATAGCTAATTGGCATAATATTACAAAACAAACCACAATGATGTGCGTATTACCTATTCATCATGTAAATGGAATAGTCGTTACTCATGTAACGCCACTTATGAAAGGTTCTACCATTGTTCTAAACAGAAAATTCTCAAGTGAACAGTTCTTTGATAGAATTGCAAAAGAGCATGTTTCAATAGTTTCTGTTGTACCTACACTTCTTTCATACTTATTACAATATCATAAAGATCACCCTATTTCTGTACCTGATTGTATTTCACATATTATATGTGGTGCAGGACCTTTAACTTGTGAACTTGCAATTAATTTTGAAGAGCGATTCAAAATACCAATCATTCATGGATATGGTTTAAGCGAGACTACATGTTATTCATGTTTTTTACCATTGAATATATCAGAAACAATACATCAAACCATGATTGGATCATACGGATTTCCTAGCATTGGAACTCCATTGCCATGTAATGACATGGAAATTCATGATGAAAAAGGAGTTGCATTACCTGAGTTAGTCAGAGGAGAGATTGTTATTCGTGGATCTAATGTGATGCAGGAATATATGGCAAATGAGAATGCCAATTCTGATGCGTTTACATATGGTTGGTTTCGTTCGGGTGATGAAGGATTTTGGATCAAAGGTGCTGATAATCTTCCTTATTATTTTATTACAGGTCGAATTAAAGAGTTAATCATCAGAGGTGGAGTGAATTTAGCACCATTGGAAATAGATGAAGTTTTGAGCCGCGCGCCTGGTGTTGCTGCAGGTATTTGTGTTGGTTTTGAGCATGAAATATATGGTGAAGAAGTGGGGGCTTTGATCATTCCAGAGGATGAAACCGTAAACAAAGAGGATATTATTGCATTTTGCAGAGTTCATTTACCATTTTCCAAATCACCCAAATGCATAATATTCACAAATGAGCTACCAATAACATCAACTGGAAAATATCAAAGAAATAAAGTAAAAGATCTCTTTAAAGATTTTTCGTCAATTCAGTTCACTTCTTGATTGAGTCTTTTTTACTCTCTAAAGATGATTGAGTATTCTTTCTAGCAGAGTCAATAGTAGACTTTAAATACTGTATCCTTCTTTCCCTTATTTCCATTTTCTTTTTCAGTCTCTCACATGATTGTGTAAACAGGCATAAAGTGAAGAATAGCGTGTGTATAAAAAACTTAATCTTCATTCTTCCAATAATATTGTAGATATAACAAATACGGATATTCTTTGTTTGCCAGAAACATGCACATCTCTACCTTCTTGTTTCGCATATTCTTTTGCAGTCTCTTCATCTATTATCTGATCTATTAAACTCCCTTCAAAAGACATTGTTTTATGCATGTTCACCGGATCCATGATGAGACTTGGATTTTCAAACACACATCGAATTGATTGAGATTTGTCTTGAAGAATAAACCAACAGCCTTCAGTTTTGCAAACATTAGTAACTTTTCCAGTTATTCTCACATGTGTTTGCTTCAGATTACGGTTCAATAATTGAGATACAGTAAGTGTTTGACCTTGAAATGTTGGTTCTTTGCCAAGATATTCTTTATTCTTAGTACAGGAATATAGTGTAATAATACAAATCAAAATGATGAAGATGTTCAACGTACTACTCCAGTATAAAGAAATGATATGCCGAATGTGAGTTCCTTATAAGATACCTCGGAATATCTTCCTGTTTTTGACATCAATGACAAAAAATCTTTTCTACAAGGAAAAATAGCAGCAGTTCTTGGTAAATATGAATATGCTTCTTTGTTTCCTGTGAGTAATCCACCTAAAAATGGGATAATATATTTTGAATAGAGATTGTATATCATACCGATCAAACCTTTAGGTTGACCAAATTCAAGTATCATTACTCTCCCACCGGGTTTTACAACTCTAGCCATTTCAGATAAAGCAATTGAAACATCATCAACATTTCTTATGCCGAATGAAATACTCGCAATGTCGAATGTTGCATCTGGATATGGGAGATTCATAGCATCTGCAACCTCAAATTCTACATGAAGACCTTTTTTTTGAGATTTATAAGGGCCAGTTTCCATCATTTCTGGACAAAAGTCTGTTCCGAGTACTTTCCCATTCTCTCCGACAGCTTTCTTGAATTCAAATGCAAGATCACCGGTACCTGTAGCACAGTCAAGTACATACATACCAGAATTAGCACGAGACTCTTTTACTGTTGCTTTTCTCCATAAATGATGAATACCAAGTGAAAGAACAGAATTTGTGCGATCATAAGATGGGGCAATAGATGCAAACATATGTTGAACTTCTTTACTCATGTACTCTCAATCAAAAAATGACCAATTTAAAGAAAGTCTAATTACATTATCTTGAATTGGATAACCCGATACATCCATAAATTCCTGTGAAAATACATTAAGAATCGATGCTCTTATGCGGGCATTTCCAAGAATCGCTGTTACATGTAAGTCCATACCATTCCATTGAAATACTTCTCGATTAAAATTGTTATCATGAGCGAAGATATTGAGATATGGAATATATCTTAATGTAGTTATACCGTCACTTAAACGTAGCGTACCGCCAAATGAAATAGTACTTGCTCCAATATTTATATGATATTGAGCATTAATTCTTGCAAAAATCATTGGTGCAATATTTACTATATCTTGTTGAAGTGTATATGTCATCATTGAATATAAAGTGAAATAACCATTTGAATATTGACCATCAAAAGTTAAACCCATTGACTTATCTTCAGCAGATTGCAATACATTGATCATGGATCCTGTCTGATTTACAGCTCCTGTATCATATAGTACTTGTAAAATATTTGGTTGATGTGTAATGCGTAGAAAAGGTTGAATAGATAATTCATATCTGTCTTGCTTATGGGATAGCTTGAAATATGCTAGATCAGTAAACTCATTATTTATAGTCGAAATGATTTGATATTGAACTGGATTGATTGTATTTGTACGAGAATAATCTATATGTATATGCAAGTCATCACTCAAAGTTGATGAATAATTTATTCCGTAATTAACTTGCCCATTAGTTTGATTATTGCTTCTTATTCCGAATCTTAAAACATCTGCTTTACCAATAGCATACATAGCATATATATAACCATAAATACGTGTATAATTTCCTTGTATTCTTTTTAGATATGAATAATCATCATATTGAACACCAAATTCACTCATTAATGAAAGATTGTAAATGATATTCTTTGATTCCAATCTTCCATTAATACCAGCCCTGTAAAATGGCTCGGATAATACTGTTATTGAATCTTGAAAAATAAAAGGATTAATACCCCTAGTTTCTAATTCTGAATTACCTAAATATGCATTTATAAATAGTGAATTATGATTATTTATGAATCTGTCAAATGTTACAGATGATTGAATCGTATTTGTAAAGGATCTATCAAAATAATTTTCGTAATATAGAGTAGCATTTAATGGGCTTGAATATTCACCTTTTATGCCTCCATTATGATATGCACCCTGATTAGAAAATAGCCATTGTAATGATGTGTGTACATCTTCTGAAATATCATGTCGAATGCCAATTCTTGTATTCCAAATATCTGCTCCGCTATTTTTGAGCATTCCTGTTGATGAAACTCTTCTATAGCCGGCATGAATATTAGTCGATGAATCGATATTCTGTGTCAATATTCCTTCTGTACCGATAAGATCATATCCTCCTTGTATATACCATAATCTAGAAAATGGTTTAGAATATGAATACATATTTTCTTGTAGATATATATACTGTCCTGAAGTTCCACCAAGTATTGATGCTTCCAAACCGGAATAGATTGATATTTTATGTATTGCCTCAGTTTGAATAGTATTAAGATCGCCTTGCCCTGAAAACATATCCTGAAATGGTACTCCATTTAGAGAAATGATATTCGACATCGGATGAGAATTAAACATGGAAACCCCGGAATATATGAGCGGGTCTCCAAGTTGGAAGTTCATTGTGGGGGCATGATGAGAGATGATATCGCCAACAGAGACATAATTTGACTGGTGGAAATCATATTTTTCTACCGAGTCAAATGTATATGCTTGTGAAGGTGCATGTGCATGATTGTATAAGTGCACAACTGTTGAATCTTTTGCAAACAATGATACTTGCAAAAGGAAAATACAGAACATTGATATAAAGCACTTTATCACAATAATTTCTGCAATGAAGATAGTCCAAGTGATTCTATGGTCAAAAATCCTTCGCCGTATTCTTTTCCTATCATCGAACCAAAATAGCGTGCTCTTGCATGAACGGAGTCCATGAATTCTGAAGAAGAAATAAACGTATCGGGTCCGTCATAGGTTTTGCCGGGGACATGAACCTGACTTTCATAACATTGAATGGATGCTATTTTATCTGAAAAAGTATCTGATATATCAATTATAAAATCTGGTTCTTGGTGATATGCTTGGATATAAGAATACAAGCTGTGCGGTCTCCAAGGTAGGGTGTCATTCTCATTGTATTTCAATGATTTGCTATGTAAACCAGATATGAAAAATGCTTTACGAACAATTGCATGCATTCCTTCATGGTCTGGATGACGTTCAAATTTAGGAGGTAAAAGCAAGAGTTTGGGTTTTATCAAGCGAATATACGTTGCAATGATATCACTATATTCGGAAGTAACCCTGAGATTCCCGTCTTCAAAACCCAAATTGATTCTTTGATTTATTCCCAATACCTTATCAGCATTCTTTGATTCAATTGCTCTTTGCTCTACGCTTCCTCTTGAACCCAATTCGCCCTTTGTAGCATCAATTAATGTTACACGTAAACCTTTATTTGTACAATCTTTTATAACGCCTCCACAACCCAATTCGGCATCGTCCGGATGAGCTGAGAAAACAATGATATCTGATTCAAGTATATTCATGAATCACAATTTGGTAAATCGAGATAGAACGAATCTAACAATGAGGAAACCTATGCCAACGATAAGTATCAAGCCTGTACCGAATGATGTTAAAGTTCCTAAAGATTCATTGCCTGTTGCCTCGACGACTAATAAAGAGACTTCCTGACTTACAACAATTGCTGAAATCGTATACATGAAAACGCTTACAGCTATTAATAAAAGATAAATGATTGTCATGATGCTCTCATCATAAATGAGTTATACTGTTACTAAATTACTAAGATGTTCTTGAACATGATTCATATACCACTGAGGAGTGGATGTTGCACCTGTTATCCCAATCTTGGATATACCTTTAAACCATGATGGGTTTATTTCAGATATATCCTCTATAAAATACGTATTGGGATTGACTTCTCTACATACATCATATAATACCTTTCCATTTGAACTAGCTTTCCCAGCAACAAAAACAATAGCTTCATGATCTGCAGCGTATTTACGTAACATGTCTTCTCTTCCAGATACCTGCCCACAAATGGTATCTTTTGCATGAAACTCAGTTGCTATACCTTCCATGGAATCGACAATAAGATCTTTGATTCTACTTTGGAGTGCTTCTTTTATTAAAAGAAATGTTGGACGATCCATTGTTGTTTGGGAGAACAAAACAGTTTTTTTGTCCAATTGAACTTTAGATATAGTATCTTCAACAGTCGAAACAACAATACATTGATCGTTGCAAACACCTCGAACACCCAATACTTCAGCATGATCACTTTTCCCAAATATGACAATCTGATATCCTTGATCATAAAATTTCCGGACTCTTTCCTGCAATTTTGTAACAACAGGACAAGTTGCATCAATAATCTCAATACCTAATTCCAATGCTTTTCTATACGTCTCAGGAGGTTCTCCATGAGCTCGAATAAGCACTTTGGGTTGCAAGCCTTGCTGTTTTGCTTCATTTGCTATACGTGGGAAATCATCTATTGTTATAGTTTGCAATCCTTTTTCTTGCAATCGTTGGATTTCTTTTGGGTTATGGATGATATGACCGAGCACATATACAGTATCATCTAATTCCAAAGACTCTTCTGCTATTTCGACGGTTCTGACCACACCCCAACAAAAACCTGAATATTTATCTATTGTCACAGACATTTTATGCACCATGTGAAAATTATAAGATTATTGACTTTACTTTATCAATGATAAATGTTGCTTGGTCTTCTATACTTAGATTCGAAGTATCCAAAAGCAAGGCATCATCAGCCATTTTTAAAGGATCAATCTCTCTGCTTGAATCAAATGCATCTCGATCTTTCATTTGCTGAATCAATTCATCAAGAGATGGTACTTGATGAATACCTTTGCTTTGTATTTCTTCTAATCTGCGACTTGCTCTTTTTTTTAAATCGGCAATCATGAATATTTTGACATCTGCATTGGGAAAAACAGCAGTTCCTATATCGCGACCATCCATAACAACATTATGATCAATTCCTATGTTCCTTTGAAGAGAAACCATTTTTTCGCGAACTTTCTTTAATGAACTAATATAACTAACCTGTTCTGTCACTTCAGATGTTCTGATCGCATTAGATACATCAACACCATCCAATAATGTCTTTTGTTCTTGGGTTTCCGAGTCTCGTGATAATGATATATCAGGTAGATTATTCAAAAATATATCTATTTCCGGCTTTTCTTCTCTTAACCATGCCAATGTAACTGCTCTATACATTGCACCAGTATCAACATAAATGAAGCCTAACCTCTGAGCAACCAGACGAGCTGTTGTTGATTTCCCCGACCCGGCAGGTCCATCAATAGCAATGATTATTGAATGTTTATTTGAAGTCATATTCCTATTCTTTGTAATGCTCTTTGATAATCGTGCATTGTATCTATGCCAAATCCATCATAGTCTATTGGTACGCATAAATATCGTTTACCTTTCTCCATTAATCGCAATTGTTCGAGTTTTTCAATGGATTCATATCTACTTTCCTTCAATTCAGTAAAATATTTTAGAATTTCTTCTTTGTAAGAATAAATCCCAATATGTTTTTTATACACTTGAAGGTTACATTCATGACTATCTCTAAAGTGAGGTATTGGTGATCGAGAGAAATACATTGCAATGTCATGTTCGTCGGTAATTACTTTTACAGATGCAGTTGATAATAGTTCTTCAGAATCTGAGAAATGAGTTACTCCGGTACAAACGTCAACATCATTTTTTATATGATTTTGTATAATTGTTTCTATATGATCTTTTATTAGAAAAGGTTCATCTGCTTGGACATTTACAATCAAGTCTGAAGATACTTTACTTTTAGAATAAGCTTCATATACCCTATCCGTACCAGAAGTATGATTGTTACCAGTCATTATCACATTTGCATCAAACAACCTACAATGTTCTTTTATATCATTACTATCTGTCGCTATAATCACATCAGAAAAGGCAGCAACCTTCTTGCAATTAGAATACACAAGGTGTAGTACAGAAGTGTCTCCAAGTGGCATGAGTAGTTTGCCCGGCAAGCGGGTTGATTCTAATCGTGCAGGTATGATACATAAAACATTCATAATTACAGAAACCTAGACTACATGACTTTGAAGATCTATAAGTATATTCATAGCTTCATCTCGAGAATTACATGGAACATGCAATAGAACTTTATTGTCCTTATTAATCAAATTACCAAATGATCCTGTAGCTACAGCATCCAATATACCTGGAAAAACAGTGCTATAGAATGCCGTATCATTATCTGACGGGAAATCTATAGACAACACATTTCCTTTAAAGAGAATACGGCTGAATCCAAATAACAATGCCATTATACGAAGGCGTATTACAAAAATAAGGTTTTCTGCAACTTGAGGTAATGCTCCATATCTGTCGATCAATTCAGATGTTATTTTTTGTAATTCAATTTCAGATCGAACATTGTATAATCTTCGATAATATTCGAATCTATCGCCATCATGGGAAATATATGATGATGGCAACAATGCATCAGATGCAACATCAATGGATATATCTTGGATTGGTTTTTTTATCTTGCTTTCAGATACATAATCTTTAAAGAGATCAGAGAATTCTTCTTCTTTCAATTCCGATACTGCTTCTTCCAAGATTGTTTGATATAATTCCAGCCCCATATCTGCTATAAATCCACTTTGTTCAGCACCAAGTAGATTACCAGCTCCTCGTATTTCCATATCACGCATAGCCAAATGAAATCCACTACCTAATTCAGTAAACTCCTCTAACGCTTGAAGTCTTCGAACTGCTTGAGGGGTAATGGTTTGAATTGGAGGAATAACCAGATGGCAATATGCTTGAGTATTGGATCTTCCAACTCTTCCACGTAATTGATAGAGCTCAGCAAGACCAAAATCATCAGCATTATTGATGATGATCGTATTTGCATTTGGAATATCCAGGCCGGATTCTACTATCTTGGTGCTCAATAAGCAATCAATCTTTCGTTCTAAAAATGCCTCCATTACTTTTTCGAGCTGATCAGAGTCCATTTGACCATGTGCTTTTGCGCAACGAAGCGAAGGAAATACTTTGAGAAGCTTCTGATGGATTGTATCAAGATCCTTGATTGTATCATTGACAACATAGATTTGCCCACCTCTTGATATCTCTCTCTCTAAAGATTCATGAATCAGTACATCATCCCATTCATGAATAACGGTGCTTATTGGCAATCTATTTCTTGGAGGTGTTTCTATAATGCTGAGATCTCTCGCGCCCATTAAAGAGAAATTCAACGTTCTTGGAATTGGTGTTGCGGTTAAAGTTAAGGTATCTACAGAGACACGTAAATTGCGGAGTTTTTCTTTTGCAGAAACACCGAAACGTTGCTCTTCGTCTATGATCAGTAATCCAAGATCTTTGAACTTCATGTCTTTACTGAGAATCCTATGTGTTCCAATGAGGATATCTATTGTCCCATTATGGATTTGTTCGGCAATAGTATGTTGCTCCGCGGTTTGTCTGAATCGACTGATTACCTCAACTATGATTGGATATTTTTTCAATCTATCAGAAAAAGTATTGAAGTGTTGATGAGCTAGAATGGTTGTTGGAACAAGTATTGCAACTTGCTTTCCTGCTTGTACCGCTTTAAATGCTGCCCTTATAGCAACTTCCGTCTTTCCAAAGCCAACATCACCGCAAATAAGTCTATCCATTGGCAATGAACTTTCCATATCACGTTTCACATCATCAGTTGCTTTTGCTTGATCTTCTGTATCTTCATACATAAATGAAGCTTCGAGTTCTTTCTGCCAATGAGTATCTGAAGGAAATTGAAAGCCCGGTTGCGATTTACGCATTGCATAAAGTTTGATCAACTCACGAGCAATATCTTTAATTCTCTTCTTGGTCTTTTGTTTTTTCTTTTCCCATTCCGAAGAACCTAATCTGCTTAGTGTTGGTTTTGAAGATTCTTGCGCTGCATATTTTTGTACCTTGTGAATATTGTTTAAATGAACAAATAATACATCTCCACCATGATAAATCAAACGTATGCATTCTTGCTCTTGTTCATTAATCTTAATAGTAACTAAACCATCATATTGCCCCACTCCTTTATCAATATGAACAACATAATCACCAATATGCATTTGCTGTAGATCTTTTAATGATATACCTGTGAAACGTTTGTTATTGAGTGATTTCTGAAAATGTTTTCTTTCAAAGAGTTGATGTTCAGTAATGAATGCTAGTGATAAACCTTGACAAATAAATCCGGTAGACAATGTAGTATCAATCCATTTTATCTGATTAAATACATCTTCCACATTCATATTCTCTGGAATGATCCCATCAACAACATCATCCTGTTCCAATGACATAAGAAATAGTTCTTTGAAACGTTGAATATGCCCTTGACCATCAGCAGCCATGCAGATTGTAAAATGTTGTGTAGCTAATTCCAAAACAGAACGAGCACACATTTGCACAGAAGATGAATAGTTTTTCTGCTCTTGTATCAAGAATGGATTTGAAGCATCTTGTTCATCGTCATAGATAAAACATTTCATTTTATCTATGGCTTCTGTCTTATCAAGATATCGTTTAAAGAATGCATCATAGACAGATGCTGAGTCAAATACAATGGTAGTGTCATTTGATATATGATCAAATAATGAAGAAGTGAATTCTTCGTTTTTTTCATGATACAATACACCGATAAAGTCATAAGAGTTTAATTCTTTAATACTTCGCTGAGATTTAGAGTCAAATTCACGTATTGATTCAATTTCGTCACCCCAGAATTCAATTCGTATTGGTAAATCATGCCCCATAGGAAATATGTCTACAATACCTCCACGTATTGATATTTCTCCCTGCTGGGATACATAGTCTTTTCTTTCAAAACCATGTAGCATGAGTGAATTTGTGAAATTCTTGAATGGAATTGATTTTCCCCTTTGAATCGATATACTATGTTGTTTCAATGAGGTTGGAGGTGGATAAGAGAGAGATAGTAGATCTATTGGTGTAATTAAGATACCTTTCGAAGATCTCGAGAATCCCAGTAAAGTGTCAACAGTTCTCAATGTATCAGGATCAATGTCTTCATGTAACAAGTGAATATGGTGTTCAGGTAGAGCTAGTAGATATAGATATTCATCACCTATCATGGAAGAAAGATCGAAAAATATTTGTGCAGCTTGTTCCGGAGTTGATGTTATAACAATTAAAGGTGATGTCCCATGATCCCAAAGAAGCGCATGCAAAGCATGTTGTAAAGATCCACTAGTATGATTTAACACATAAGGCTTGGTAAAATCGTATGTGCTAATAGAAGAAAAAAGACTTTTAATTTCTTTATTCTTAGACAGAAATGTAAGTAGTGGATGTTTTTTCATATTCTAAATGAAGAAACCCCCTTCATTGCCATGGAGGGGGTATAAATAAGAAGGTGTTATTACTTCTTGAATTCGGCCATAAATGATTCTATTGCATTTGTTATTCCTGAAACGAAGCCGGCTGCTTGCATAACCGGTTTTTCAATCTTTGCCTGAAGTCTAGCTTCAAGATCATTCACTCTGTCTGCAATTTGTTTTATGCTACCTAATGCGGATTCAACAGTTGACATTTGTTTCTGAACAGATTTCATTGTTGATGAAGTATCTTGTAGTGTTGTTTCTAATTGAATAAACACAGGTTTTGAATCTTTTTCTATACGATCAATTGTTTGCGACATTGATCGTAATGTAGACATTAACTCATGTAATGCGGATTTTGCTTTCAATAAGAATGAAATAACCACAACAGCAACAGCGATAAGACTTATCAATCCGATAACATTCAATATTGCTACAATCTGATCCATAATAATTAACTTCTCGAATGTGGCGGAATATTGCTCATCTCTTGTTTAAATGCTTCAACACCTGCAGAGGCAGCATCTTTAATTTTGCTAATCCCATCAGTTACAATATTGCTGGATTGCTGCGCTTTGCTTTTTGCATCACGTAACATTTGTTCTGCATTTTGGAGTAAATCATCTGCTTTCTCTCTTGCTGTTCTTACAACTGCATCTGCTTGTGTCTTTCCGTCATTTTGCACTCCAGGGTGTGACTCTTCTTGTCCTGCAAATAGATTCTGTCCCTTTTCTAACAAATCTTTAGAACGGTATGATAGTTCATCACGTAATTCTTTGCCTGGCTTAGGAGCGAAGAGTAATGCTGTGATAGCACCAACCGCTCCGCCAACCAATGCACCAAGAAGAAATCCTTTGGCATAGGAATTTACTACTTCACTGTCCTCTTTCATCGCAACCTCATAAAATATTACCAATCTTCAGGTAATGTAATAGACATTTGTTTAGACTCTAAAACCAAATCACATAATTCTCGGACAGCGCCATTTCCACCTTTATATTTGCTCACATAATCTACTTCATTTCGGATGAGATCATGTGCATCAGAAGGTGCCATCGAAAAACCTACTTTTTGTAAACAATGGAGATCATTGACATCATCGCCGATATATGCTATTTGTTCTAATGAAATGTCTAATTCATTAGATAATAACGACAATGAAGCATATTTGTTGCGAGATCCTTGTATAATTTTATCGATCTTCAATGTTTCGGCTCTTTTTTTTACCAATTCTGTTTGTTCACTAGTTATGATTGCTGTTTTGATACCAGCTTTATGCAGGAGGACAATACCCATGCCATCTCGTATATTGAAACGTTTCAAAGCCACACCCATATCTGAGTAATACGTTCCTCCATCTGTCAATGTACCGTCAACGTCAAATACCAATAATTCGATCAAACGGAGTTTTTCATCGAATGAACTCATAAAGAAATAGAAAATGGTAAATTATATCAGAATTATGGCTAAAATTACGTAATAACTATGAAGAAAACCACAAACTTCAAGCCAATCCACCAAATCATCATGCTTTTTTTGATGATAAGCTGTGGAAACCCTAAGCTAGAAATTGAAAATTCTCCCGAATTACCTGAAAAAGTCTACTCAGGACCTTTGCTCAATGGAGATACTTTACTTTCTTATGTACGTACTCAGTTAGACTTTGGACCAAGAAATCCTGGCTCGAAAGGTCATTCTGCATGTAAAGACTTTTTATTGTCATATTTTTCATCAAGGGCAGACTCTTCATTCCTTCAGACATTCAAGACCACTGTCTACGGAAAGACTTATGAAATGGCAAACATAATTGCTGCATATTCTCCCGAGAAAAAAGAACGCATATTACTCTGTGCACATTGGGATACAAGGCCATTCGCAGATGAAGATAAGGATGCTTCTAATAGAACAACTCCGATACTTGGCGCAAATGATGGTGCTAGTGGAGTTGCAGTATTAATGGGAATTGCGGAAACTCTATCGAAGAATAAACCGGATATAGGAATTGATATAATATTGTTTGATGGCGAAGATATTGGATTGTCAGGAGATCAGGATGGATTCTTTCAAGGTTCTCGTTATGCAGCAAAACATTATCCTATACATAAACCAAAATATGGCATACTCCTCGATCTTGTTGGCGATAAAGATGCTGAATTTAGATTTGAACCAATTTCTCAGCAAGCACATTCTGTACTCGTAGACAAAATATGGAGTATTGCGAAAAAACAACAATCACCCTTTTTCTTGCATGAAGTTGGAAATGCTGTTAGTGATGATCATGTGATGCTAAATGAACATGGCATACGAACAATAAATATCATCGATGTAAATCTTGTAGGAAATATCAGCACAGATCCAAGAAGAAGATATTGGCATACTGCGGATGACAATCTATCGAATATCTCAGGTACAACTATGAGTAATGTCGGGAATATACTTCTCGACTTTTTATTCACATCTTCTGATTCAGTTTATTAATGCCCAATCATACATTCATTGCTCTATCATGTTCCATTCCTGAAGAAGAACAGGATTTATTCTTAGGATGCATTTCCGGTATGCACTTTACAGGTATCGAACAATCAAATGATTCAATGACCATTCTCGTCAATGAGCAGGATTGTCCACAAGATATTGAAGTCCTTTTGCAATCAATAGCTTCGAATCATTCAATCTCTTGTTCAATTCTAGACCGTTCAATAATTCAACATCAAAATTGGAACAAAGAATGGGAAGACTCTTTAGAACCAATTATTGTAAGTGATCGAATTGCTATTACTCCTGAATGGAAAAAGGATGAAGTTCATCATCCATTGACAATCATCATTAATCCTCAGATGGCATTTGGTACAGGATATCATCCTACAACAAGAATGGTATGCCGTGAATTGCAAGAAAGAGTTCAAAAGGGTTCATCATGGATTGATGCAGGCTGCGGATCTGGTGTTTTGGCTATTCTAGCAGCTAAACTTGGAGCACATAGCATTTATGCTTTTGATAATGATGAATGGAGCGTTCAAAATGCAAAGGATAACTACTTATTGAATGGAATTTCAAACATTCATGTAGAACAAGCAGATATTTTCACTGTAGATTTAGGGAAAGTAGATGGAATAGCTGCAAATATGTATCGTAATCTCATAATCCCTAATCTTGCAAGATTTCATGAAGCTTTATCTGAATCTAAAGGAATACTCATATTGTCAGGTATTCTTTCAATGGATGAAACTGAAATAATTCTTGCAGCAACCTCTAAGAGTTTCAAACATATTGTCACTCATCAAGAAGGTGACTGGGTGTCTATTACATTCACTGCATTATGAAGACATTTTATGCCGGTATTGACATAGGTACCAATACTCTACTATTATTGATTCTTTCCAAAGATTCAAATGGAATGATTGAAATAGTCCGGGATGAACATCGAATAGCTCGTCTAGGTGAAGGAGTACATGAAAAAGGTTTTATATCAGATGGAGCAATGCAAAGAGCTCATCAAATCCTACAGGAATATGCTGATATTCTTAAGCAATATCAGTCCTTGCAACTAAGGATTGTAGCAACAAGCGCAATGAGAGATGCTGTAAATCGAAAAGATGTTAAGCAATTATTCGAAAATATTTTAGAAAAGCCAATAGAAATAATATCCGGTGAAGAAGAAGCGTATCTAACATATCTCGGAAGCAAAGAGCAATATTCTGATCCACTGATCATAGATATAGGAGGAGGTAGCACGGAATGTATAAGAGAAACAGGTAATGGTTGTCAAATAATCAGTCTGAATATTGGTGCAGTTCGTTTACATGAAACGTATGTAAATAATCTGCCTATTTCCAAATATAAACTTGAAGAAGCAAAACGATATATAAAAGATGCGATCTCTTCATTACAATTCAATGAGTTCGATACAGTTATCGCAACAGCTGGCACTCCTACTACTTTGGCAGCAATGGATCTCGAAATATCCGATATCTCTTCTGAAACTATTCATGGTCATTTCTTGCATATTTCTGATATAAAAATAATGACTCACAGCCTTTTAAATTCTTCATTTGAGGAGATACTACTTCTTCCTGGTGTACATCCACAAAGAGCCGATATTTTACCTGCAGGGGCTCTGATTTTACAAGAATTATTACTGCATTTTAATATTGAAGGATGCACTGTGAGCAAAAAAGGGCTTCGATTTGGAGTTGCATATTCAATCATGAATTGTTGATAATACGAATAAAAAGTCCAGTACCTGAAGCAGTAAGAATGCTATGTTGATCATATATTTCTGATTTCAGTTGCAATTTTCTTCCTTGTTCTGATATCAATGAAGCGGTTATGTATAATTCTTGATCCATGAAGGTTGGTTTATGATAACGAACTGAGAGATTTCCTGTAGGAGCTTTAATCCCAAGACCGGTCAACACCTTACCCATAGCTTCATCGCATAACAATGCGATCATCCCACCATGCATTATATTCAAAGAACCCATCATTAATGATGGAGGCTTAATCCAAGTTTCAGTTGAATGTGTATTAGTATTGAATACAAAAGTCATATGTAAGCCGTGCTTATTTCCATTCCCACATCCAAAACAGTTGTTATTATCTTTAGGATGAATAAATATCACATCATTACTATTTAAAGGCTCTATTACCCGCTCGTAATTTTCATCTTTGTATACATAATATCTACCCCATTCATGAATATATTTCGATAATTGCATCATTACTTGTGTTGACAATCTTCCCCATCCCCCAATGATCGATTTGTGATATAAATAGCCTTCAGCTGAAAATCTTAGATCCTGTGGATTAAATATAATTGAAGGGTTTTGTGTCATGAATAAAACACCATCAATCAAACGCTTATACACTATAGGTGTGTCTTCCACAGTAAGAAATAGTTCTTCATCTTTGAATTGAAGATGATATTTAGCATTGGGAAAGCGGCCCGTGCGATTAATCTCCATATTTTTGTAAATCATTTCAATGAGTGAATCATCAACTATGATATTGAGTTCGTGAATAATATCCCCTTGACTCGTGATATGATATTGATAAACATTCATATTGACTTCCGGTACTTATAATGATTGCTGTTTCACAGTGTACAATGCAATTTAATGGAATTCCTTTGTTTGATTCCATTTCGTTTTCCGTGGGTGATCGAGATAAAATTGGTCTTGTTGGAAAAAATGGAGCAGGAAAATCCACACTCCTTCATATTCTTCATGGAGACACCATCCCTGAAACAGGATCAATTATTACATCAAAGCAACATACCATTGGATTTTTGAAACAACAACTTGATGTTATATACTCCGGAACAGTCAAAGAAGAATGTCGAATTGCATTTGAAGAAATAATTAGAATGGAAGCTGATATCGAGGATATCCAAGCCAAAATTAATGCATCCATAGACTATGAATCAGAATATTATATCGGATTATGCGAACAGTTAGCGGATATTTATCATAGGTTGGAAATTAGTGGTGGAAATACGCTTGAATCACGTATTGAAAAGATACTTCTTGGTTTGGGATTTACTCATATTTCCATGAATTCTCCTGCATCAGAATTATCTGGTGGATGGCAAATGCGACTTGAATTGGCTAAATTACTTTTAAGAAATCCTGATACATTACTTCTAGATGAACCAACAAATCATTTGGACATTGATTCAATACGTTGGCTTGAAACGTATTTGGCGGTTTATGAAGGGGCTGTGATCTTAGTTTCACATGATAAAGTGTTTTTGGATACGGTTACCACAAGAACGATTGAAATAAGAAATGGCAAGATCGAAGATTATCCTTGTGCTTACTCTCGATATGTTCAAGAGCGTATAATTCGTGAAGAGCATAATCGTAAAGCTTATCAATCTCAACAGAAAGAAATCGAAAAAACACAAGAATTTATAGATAGGTTTAGATCCAAAGCCAATCTTGCCTCAAGAGTTCAATCTAGAATAAAGCAATTGGAATCAAAAGATCGCATAGAATTGGATGATTACCGAGAAAAATCCATTGCATTTTCATTTCCCCCTTCTCCAAGGGCTCCGAGACTGTTGTTTAACTCAGATGGCCTAACTAAAAAGTACGATGGAAAAACAATACTAGACAATATCCAATTTGATATTGAGCGAGAACAAAAATGTGCTTTTATCGGAAAAAATGGAGAAGGCAAAAGTACACTTTCGAGAATTCTTGCTGGAATTGAGCCCTTTGAAGGAAATATGGTAACTACTGATGGATTGAAGATAGGTTATTATGCTCAACATCATGCAGATTCATTAGATCCAACAAAAACTGTCTTTGAAACGCTCGATCATGTAGCTACCGGGGAGATTAGAACAAAAATCAGATCAATACTTGGAGCATTCTTGTTCAGTGGTGATTCTGTTGACAAGAAAGTACGGGTACTTTCAGGGGGAGAAAGAGCTCGTCTTGCACTTGCCATGTTATTATTGAAAGAATCACATGTTCTTATTCTTGATGAACCAACAAATCACCTGGATATGTCTGCAAAAGACATTTTAAAGTCTGCATTAATGGAATACAATGGCGCTCTGATCATAGTATCTCACGATAGAGATTTTCTTGATGGATTGATTCATAATATATTTCATTTTTCTCAAAAGCAAGTAAAGCACTACCCTTTACAAATACATGAGTTTTTATCTAAATATTCAGTAGAATCAATAGATGCAATCGTACAACAACGTTCAATATCAAAGGATAATGGTACAGATCCATTAAGGAAATCGAGAGAAGTCAAAAAGCATAATGATCGCGAAGAAAAGAAAAAAGCAAAGCAAATTGAACATTTAGAAAACTGTATCATCAATATTGAAGAAAAAATCTCGGTTATTGATACAGAAATGTCATCAGAAGGATTTTACACTAAACATGACAGGGTTGAAATACTTTCAAAAGAAAGAAGTTCATTACAGATGGAGCTTGACTCATTGATGAATGAATGGGAACAAATCCAATCATCATGACAAAGCAGAAGGACAATACTTAGATATGCTACAATTTTGACATTTGGGCCTTCTTGCTATACATACTTCCCTGCCATGCTGAATAATGACATGTGTAAATACTGTCCAATCATCTTGTGGAACCAAAGGAATAAGACTCATCTCTATTTTAACAGCATCTTTGGATTGAACGAATTTCAATAGATTCATAATTCGAGTAACATGGGTGTCTACGGTTATACCGACATTCATTCCAAACGCATTTCCAAGTAGTACATTTGCAGTTTTTCTGCCAACTCCGGGGAGTGTTGTTAACTCTTCTATTGACAATGGTAATTCACCATTAAAATGATTGATTATCTGTTTTGAGCAAGCTAAGATGTTCTTTGCTTTAGCCTTATAGAAACCGGTAGAATGAATTATTTTTTCTATATCGGATAGTTTTGCTTTTGACATTACATATGCATCAGGATATGCAGAAAATAATATTGGCGTAACAATATTGACTCTGGCATCGGTGCACTGTGCAGATAAGATTGTGGCAATGAGTAATTGAAATGGGGTTGAGTAAGTCAAAGCGCATTCAGCATGAGGATACTCTTTTTTTAAAAGTGTAAGAACAGTTTGCATGCGCTCTAGTTTCTTTAGCTTTGACTCTCTCATGATTTTTCCTTCATTGTATTGCACAATGAATCTTGTACATCTCGGTGATACCTGTAACTAGGATGTTCTGTTCTTGCAATTACATAGCCAGCATTTTCTGCTAATTTATATAGAGCAGTGTCATCACCGTATCTAATAAAGGGGAATCCACCCAATGCCTGAATTGAAGCTTTTTTGAAGAAAAAGGTACCTCCAATAATGCAGTCTTGAAGATGAATCAAAATGGATGGATCATTCATATCCGGCACATACGGATCTCCGATGATACTAACCCCACCATGTAACAAATCAAGATGAGGGTATTCTTCAAGCATCGCTTTTCTTGTAGAAAGGTGATCAGGGCTATATTCGTCGTCTGAATCCAGAAATGTGATAAATAAACCTGATGATGCCAATACTCCCGCATTTTTAGTTAAAGCTTGACCACGATGACTATGCTGAATGAATCTAAACCTATCATCATTGACAATATACTTCTGGACTTTTTCGGTTATATCATCGGTGGAACCGTCATCAACAATTATGCATTCCCAATCTTGCTCTTCCTGATTGATCAGCGAAGACAAAGCTCGCTCTATAATATGAGACCGATTATATACGGTGACTATCACAGAAAAGAACGGTATATGTTGTTTTTTTACGGAAATCAAGGAACTTTCAGGGTAATTTGAGTTTTATTGGCTACTGTAAATTCGTAATTTTGTGCTTGAGTTTATCGTATATCGTCAACATCATCATAACAAGGTTATCTCATGGCTTTCCAACCCGTTGATTATTATAATATTTACGAACAATTGACCTCGGAAGAAAAATTAGTCAGAGAGTCAGTTGCTGATTTTGTTGACAATGAAGTTCTACCTGTCATAGAACATCATTATCAAGCGGGTACTTTTCCTATGGACCTAGTGGGAAAAATGGCAGAACTTGGTTTGTTTGGAATTACATTACCACAAGAATATGGGTGTGCCGGTGCGAATTATGTCAGTTATGGCCTTGCAATGCAAGAACTAGAACGTGGCGACTCAGGGGTACGTTCCTTTGCTTCAGTCCAAAGTTCACTTGTCATGTTCCCAATTTATTCATATGGTTCTGAAGAGATTCGCAAAAAGTGGCTTCCGAGATTGGCCTCAGGTACTGCAATAGGTTGTTTTGGGTTAACTGAGCCTGATTTTGGTTCAAATCCATCTGGCATGATTACAAATGCAAAAGATATAGATGGTGGTTATTTGCTCAATGGCGCTAAAATGTGGATTACAAATGGATCATTGGCTGATATAGCTGTTGTTTGGGCGAAATATGAAGGCGAAGTTCATGGATTTCTCGTTGAGAAGGGCATGAAAGGTTTTTCCGCGCCAGAAATGAAAGGAAAACATTCATTGAGAGCGTCGGTAACAAGCGAATTGATCTTTCAAGATGTGGAAATCCCCAAAGAGAACAAATTAGATGTCAAAGGACTTAAAGGTCCACTAAGTTGCCTAACTCAAGCTCGCTATGGTATTGCATGGGGGGCAATAGGATCGGCAATAGGAACTTATCAATCTTCTCTAGACTATGCCAAAAGCAGGATTCAATTTGATAAACCAATTGCCGGTTTTCAACTTGTTCAGGAGAAATTGGTTTGGATGTTAAACGAAATTACAAAAGGTCAGCTCATCTGCATGCAACTTGGGCACTTGAAGGATGCAGGCAAAATAAATCCCAATCAAGTTTCACTAGCCAAGAGAAATAATGTAGATATTGCAATTCAATGTGCTCGGATCGCTCGAGATATTCATGGTGCAAACGGTATTCTTGATGAATACCCTATCATGCGACATTCAGCTAACCTTGAATCAGTGCGAACGTATGAAGGAACACACGATATTCATACGCTCATTCTTGGAGCTGATATCACTGGTATTCAAGCCTTCAAATAAGAAAAATCAACAGATTTCATAGAGCTACCCCCTTTATCAGGAGGTAGCTTTTTTTATGTATATCATACTAATATTATTCTTAAGCGTTCAATGCAAAGGACAAATTATAAATGAAATAAGTCCTTATCCTCTAGTAGGAATTCCTGAGTGGGTAGAACTTCATAATAACACAGTGAAGACAATACAATTATATGGTGTGACTATTGAGGATAATTCAACAAAACAAGTAATTCAAGATATTGAAATAACGTCAAATGGATATATAATTCTTACAAAGGACACAAATGCATTAAAATCAACATTATCTCTTGGATACGAATACTCATTTATACAAACTCCGTTACCTGTTCTGAATAATACTAAAGACAAGTTATTAATCATTGCAAATAATGGGACATACAAAGATTCTATCAGTTATGCTTTTCAAAAAATACATCGAGGTAAATCCTTAGAACGGGAAATTAGTAACAAGTGCGATACATTACTAATTTCAACAAATCCCAAAGGTCATACATGTGGATTTACAAATTCATGCTTACCCATGACTAATGATGCTAGAATTATAGACATTTTCCATCATGAAGAAGATATACTAATATTATTAGAAAACAATGGTGAGAGGACTCTAAATAATCTTAAAATATCAGTAAAAACAGATTTGAAAACTCTCATTTTTACAATTGACTCATTGAAACCATACGGAAAAGATTCGATAATAGCTGATAAATATACTTTATCGCTTAAACACGGTTTAAATACTATATCGGCATATCTTCAACATAATATTCAAGATCCAAGACCATACAATGATTCTATGAGTAAGATTGTATATCGTTCATACCCATATGGAACTTTGCGTATTAATGAAATCAATATCAGGAATACCTACTATCCGGAATACATAGAATTAGTAATATCAGATTCAATATTTAATGATAAAACTCCCTTCCAACTCATTATTAATAAGGATACATTTTGTATAAATGATTCAATAATGAAAGAGTATAATGTGATATCTTCTCAATCATTGAATATCGATGATAGTTTAGCTCTATTTATTCATGAACCTCGTTTAAAAATCAATGATCAATCAGGTGATATTCTTATCAGGGATCGTAATGGAAAACTATTGGATAGTATAAATTATGGTTCAATCATCACTGAGTATGCACTCTATCCTGAATGTTCATTTGAATATATTCTCAATGTTAAAAAACAATGGTTTATTTCAACAGATAAAAGTGGAGGTACACCCGGAAAAAAGAATAGCCCCATAAATAAACCACAATTTTCGAAATTTCAAATCAGTCCATACTGTCAAGATCGGAAATTCGATTGCTTTACATTTGCTATAAAACATCCATTTTACATTGGTTCTTATTCATGTGATGTTTTTAATACTTCAGGACTGTATATTAAGAACATTATTAAAGAATATCTACAACCTTCAGAAGGGTTGATTGAAATTCCTAAGGATGAAGAGCTTACCGATCAAATACTCATATTGCTGCATACTGTTAAAGATCTTCATGGAACATCAATTCTACATGTATTAACGCCATTTTTTATGAGAAATTGACTTGTTAACAATGTGTGTAATTGATAACTTACAGATATATCATTACATAAGTGAGTATTACTTGAATACGGATTCATCTACCCCGAAGAATAGTTATTTCAACCGTGAATTAGCTTGGATAGAATTTAACAGAAGAGTTCTGGAAGAAGCATATAATACTCATCATCCCCTACTTGAAAGACTCAAGTTTCTCATTATCTTTACCACAAATCTCGATGAATTTTTCATGATTCGAATTAGTGGTTTAAAAGAACAATTCATACAAAACAATATTGAGTTATCGCTAGATGGTTTAACTGCTTCAGAGCAATTGCATAATATTCGACAAATGTTATTGCCAATTATCAAATTACATGAACAGTGTTTCAGTTCTGATATTTTGCCCTCTCTCTCTAAGCAAGGAGTAAGACTGATAGAATTGAAAGACCTAAATGAAGGCCATGCTGCATTTATTAAAAGTTTATTCGTAAGTGATATTTTACCTGTTTTGACCCCTTTGGCAATTGATCCAGGTCATCCATTTCCAAGACTTTTGAATCGCTCAATAAATATTGTTTTTTTATTGACTGAGAAAAAGAAATCCACATCAAAAGTTGCAGTACTTCAAGTTCCTCCGATTTTACAAAGATTCGTCAATATCAATGTTCACCCGAATCATCAATCATATGTACTGTTGGAAAAGATCATACAAGAACATGCAGAAATATTATTTCCTGGATTTACAGTTCAAGAATCCCACTGTTTCAGGGTAACTCGCGATGCTGATCTTGATATAGCATATGATGAAGCTGAGGACTTGATGTCTGAAATTGCCGAACAAGTTAGACACAGAAGATGGGGTACTGATGCCGTAAGGCTAGAAGTTGAAGCATCGACATCTGAGGAAGTAGTAGATATGCTTATTCACGCTCTAGAAATCACAAAAGATGACGTGTATCTTACAGATATTCCTTTGAATATCAGCGACTTTTACACAATATATAAGCTAGATAAACCACAATTGAAAGATACCCCATTTTTATCAAGACAATATCCTGAATTTATGGGGACATCCGCTGAAATGTTTGAGAACATAAAGAAGCAAGATATATTAGTACATCATCCTTTTGATTCTTTCACATCTAGCGTGGTAAGATTTCTTCAATATTCAGCTGTAGATCCTGATGTTCTGGCAATAAAAATTACATTATACCGTGCCGGAGGTTCTTCTCCAGTCATTGAAGCTCTAAAAACTGCTGCTGAAAATGGGAAACAAGTCACAGCTTTTGTTGAATTACGAGCACGATTTGATGAAGAAAACAATATCAATTGGGCAAAAGAACTTGAAAATGTTGGTGTTCATGTTGTATATGGTGTATTAGGGCTAAAGATTCACAGCAAAATTGCAATGATTGTACGCAAGGAACACAAAATCCGTACATATCTACATTTAAGTACTGGTAATTACAATGTGAGTACTTCGAGATTATATACGGATATTGGATACTTTACATGTCGCGAAGATTTTGTCAATGATGCTATACATTTATTCAATATGCTTACGGGCTATTCACATCATGAACATTGGGATCGCTTTTCTGTCGCCCCAGATGACTTGCGCTTAGACATTATAGAGTTAATTACTCGTGAAACAATGTTAGCATCTCAAGGAAAACCAGGACGAATCATAGCAAAATTGAATGCCCTTGTCGATAGGGATATTATAGATGCACTATACAAGGCATCTCAGCATGGAGTGAGTATTGATCTTATTGTCCGAGGTGTTTGTTGCCTTGCACCAAATATACCCGGTTTAAGCGAAAATATTCGCGTAAGAAGTGTAATAGGTAGATTTTTGGAACACAGTCGTATATTCTATTTTCAACATGGTGGTGATCCTAAAATGTTCGTTTCTTCAGCAGATTGGATGCCCCGAAATTTTAATAATCGCATTGAAATAATGTTTCCAATACTAGATAAACGATCATTTTCCATACTTGAACATATTCTTTCAGGATATTTGTCTGATACAGATTCTTCATGGATATTACAGCAGGATGGTACTTATGTTAAAAACAATGCTGGGAATATGAATATTCAACATAGTTTTTTGAAAGAACTTTCAACCTTTAAACACTATCCTACAAAGTTGCGTACATTATAAATGCATATTTCATTCATTCTCGCAAAGACTTATTTACTCTCCTTTAAACAAAGAGCCTTTATCTCTTTCATAAATGTATTGTCCTTTATTGGACTCATAATCGGGATAGCTTCTATAATTTGTGTCACTTCCATCTTCAATGGTTTTAGGGAGTTAGTACGTGATATGTTACTAACAATCGATCCTCATATTCGAGTTACTTTAAATGATGGAGAATTGGAATATGTTGCAACATCATTACATGAAAGATATAATGATATAGCAACCATAAGTAAAAGCTCATCTTCCAAAATCGTAATAGGTTTTCAAGATAAAACTCAAGCAGGAGTTTTGCTGACAAAGGATAGTGAAATATCATATCGCTCAACTTCCAATCATGTTTCCATTGGAATTGGCTTGGCAGACAAACTAGGTGTAAAAAAAGGAGATACAATTCGTGTCTCTACTCCTGATATGCTTGATATAGCTATTTCAGGTTTTATGATTCCCAAAAGTTATACAATGATCATTGATAGTATTTTCCAAATAAGTAGCGGGGTACAATATGATAATGCATATATACTTTGTAATTATGCCTATCACAGAGAACAAGGAATTATTGGTAAACAATACATTGACATTAGGCTTCATTCTATAGATGATTCAGAATTGGCGTTAAACAGATTGCGTTCGGAACCAATGCTTACAAATATGAAGATAGAATCTTGGAAAGATCTTCATCAAGAATTGTATTCGACTATGGAATTTGAAAGAAATATGAGTTTCATTATTTTGGGTATCATTACATGCGTATCTGCGTTTAACATACTCATTGCAATGTGGATGACGGTTAAATCAAAAGGTAAAGACATTGCTACTTTGTTATCTATGGGTGCTAGAACAAAAGATATACAATTAACCTTCATACTTCAAGGTTTGATTATCGGAATTGGAGGTACAATCTCGGGAGCAGCTTTAGGAATATTATTATGTATGGGTCAACAACAATATGGCTGGATAGAATTACCTAATAGCATAGTTCAAGCAATGCCTGTTAGCCTGCAATGGGAAGTTGTAGTAATTAGCACAATGCTAGGAGTTATCGTTTCAGGTATAGCAGGAATTTATCCTGCGAGGTTAGCTGTGCAATCTACAATATCAAGCGAATTAAGACATGAATAAAAAAGCCGATCAAATGATCGGCTTTTTATTAAGGTTTATTTGATTGAGCATTCGGTTGAGCCGTGGATGCAGGATTTTGTTCAGCTGGAGCTGCTTGTTGTGGAGCAGGTGCTGATTGCTGCACAGGCGTTGATGGAGGAACTATCGGCTTTGCAGCATTGACTGTAGCCGGGTCTCTTGTAATGTCGCCAGGACTCATCAAAAATTTGTTTGCCAATAGAGCAATAACCATGATGGCTGCTCCAATCACAATAGTGATTTTGGTTAATAGATCAGATGCCCTGCGTGAACCAAACATGCTACCTAGCTGATTACCAAAACCAGACATTGAGGTAGCCATATCCCCTTTTCCGGGTTGGATAAGGACTGCCGCAATAAGCAACAAACCAAGAATGATCATCAATACAATTGCAAGTGTAAACATAGCATAACCGTCAAATAGATCAATAAACAGCACAAAGATACAATATTATCGCTCAATTTCTGTACAACTTTAGCGTTTTATGGCATTTTTTCTAGTTATTGTGACTATTCGATTATAAGCCCTTTGATGTTCCATTAAACCTGCATTCCTTTTTTTTAAAGGAGAAAGTATGATTTCTGTATGAATACCAGTAAATAATGCGAATACACGATTCGCTCTCCTAGCTGCAAGATCTCTATTGTAATCGAAATCACCTGATAAGTCTGTAAATGCCTCAATAATCAAACTATCGGATCCATTCAATTTACTGCGAAATTTCAACAGCTGATTTTCATACTTTTCAATGAGAGAATCACTATCAAATGCAAACAATACACCTGTTTCTACAGGCAAAGTATCTTGAATCGTAGAAGAGCTGTCATCTATATATACATTATGCTGAATGAGATCTGACTTTCCATCATGTTTAATGATACAACGAATATTACCTTTTTTGAATCCTAATGGTAAAGCACTGACAGTTATTTCATGATTGGCAAGCGCCTTCCCTTTTATGATAACTGAGTCTATTTCAGAATCATAAATACCCCATAAGATCGAATCTTTTGTATTTCCAATACACATAAATGATAGAGAGGCTTTACTAATAACTGTATCCTGTTTTTTGACAAGAAAGGGTGTGGTTAGTTTATTATTTAGTATTGTATATCCAACATTTGAAGTAAATGGATATGAAGAATACGATACATAATCTATTTTGGAAATGTCAATTGAATGAGCTTGTAAACATAATTGAAACATTACTGAGTCAATCTTTGACTTAGAAATGTATCCTATGCTAATTAATTCCTGTGGGATTTCACGCGATCTTCTAGAAAGAGTATCTAAAATAGATTCATACAAATAAGAACCATTATCTTCCGAATAATTATCACTCACAAGATATTGAGAATGACAATCACGAATTATGTTCTCTGTAATATGATGCAAAACAGGATATTCATAAAGATATTGATATATGGATGTTACTTTTTTCTTTTTTGATAAAACTGTGATTATCGATTGTTCATTAGGAATATTAGGTGATGGAATAT
>SXGQ01378997.1_pt1 | contig 92635 bp, 75 predicted proteins | sample 3178371 | NCBI WGS metagenome assembly SXGQ01 (sample SAMN11356859, study PRJNA531348) | freshwater metagenome | isolation source: freshwater sample F1-20 | place: China: Fuxian Lake, Yuxi | collected 2017-12-25 | reverse complement strand
CGGTCACGGAGGAGGTCACCGGCATCGACCTGATCAAGCAGCAGATACGAGTTTCCAACGGGGAGAAACTCGGTTTCGACCAGAGCGACATCAAGTTTACGAAGCACGCGATCGAGTGTCGCATCAACGCCGAGGATCCGGCGCGCAATTTCATCCCTTCACCGGGCACGATCGGGCTCTATTATGCCCCGGGCGGGCATGGTGTGCGGGTGGATTCACACGCTTACTCGGGCTACGCGATCCCCCCGCACTACGATTCGATGATCGGTAAGTTGATCACTTACGGAGAAAACCGGAAAACGGCGCTGGAGCGGATGTATCGGGCCCTGAGTGAATATCTGATTCGCGGCGTGAAGACGACGATTCCGTTGCACAAGGCGATCATGGCCGATCCGGTGTTTATCGAAGGCAAGGCGACTACGGCCTACATGGAGGAATTCCTCAGCCGGACGCCAACGGATCTGTTTTCTTGATTTGGTCGCTTGAGGTTGGGGGCGCAGGTTTTGGAGCTTGATGTTGGCCTAGCGTATTCCGGCAGCGATCGCCGTGTTGATGCGGCGCGCGATGGAACGCATTTTCTCGCGCACTTCCTGAGGGTTGAGCGTGAGAATCTTACGGTCTTCCATCACCACCCGGCCATGGATAACCGTGGTGCGCACGTCGCGAGGGCTGGCGGCATATACAAGGGTCGAATAGACGTCGTAGAGTGGGACGAGGGCGGTGGAGTTGTGATCGAGGATGATGAGATCGGCGAGTTTGCCGGGCTCAAGGGAGCCTAAATCTTTCTCGCGATGGAGGGCTCGGGCGCCGCCCAAGGTGGCCATCTCAACCACTTTCAGGGCGGGCATGACGTTGCGGTCTTTGCGGTCGAGCTTGTGGAGTTTGGCGACGTAACCGAGCTGGCCGATGAGATCGAGGGTGTTGCCGCTCATCGGGCCGTCGGTGCCTAGGCCGATGCGGAGGCCGTCGTCGTGCATTTTGAGGCCAGGGGCGACGCCTTTGGCGGATTTGATGTTGGCCACCATGTTGTGGGCGATGCCGACGTCGCGGGCTTTTAGGAGGGCGATATCGGAGTCGGTCACGAAAATGCAATGGGCGGCGACAAGGCGCGGGGTGAGTAGACCGAGCGAGTCGAGGTATTCGACGGGAGTTTGGTTGCGCTCTCGGCGGAGGGTCGAGATCTCGTCGGTCATCTCGGCTACGTGCATGAGGATCGGAAGATTGAGTTCAGCCGAGGCTTTGGCGACGAGCCGGAGGTGTTCGGCGTCGAGGGAGTAGGGAGCGTGCGGAGCGAGTGCGGGCGTGATCAGGGGGTCATTGGCCCAATCGGCGGCGAATTTTTTCGCGTAGGCGAGACCGCCGTAGGGCACGGGCGAGTCGGGGGTGGGGAAATTGAGAATACTCTGGCCGAGGACGCCGCGGATGCCGACGAGTTTCGCGGCGCGGGCAACTTCGTCCTCAAAGTAATACATGTCGACGGCCGTGGTGACTCCGCCCTCGATCATTTCGATGAAGCCGTGGAGAGCGCCCCAGTAAACGAGTTCGCGGTCGATGAGATTTTTCTCGAGAGGGAAAATGAAGCGGCGAAGACGGTCGGGCACGTCGTCGCCGAGTCCACGAAAGACGGTCATCGACGCGTGGGTATGGGTGTTGATGAGGCCGGGAAAGACAAGGTCCCCGCGGGCGTCGATGGTTTTCGCGGCGGAATAGTTCGCGGCGATGGAGGAGGAACCGATTGCAACGATGCGTGAGTCGCGGATGATGATGGCCCCGTCCTCAATGACTTCGCGGGCGGCGTTCATCGTGACGATGTGGGCCCGGGTGATGATCAGGTCGGCGGGTTGGGGAGCGGCAAGGGCGGTCATGGCGATCAGTGGAAAGAGGATAAGAAAGGTGATGTTGATCGAGAAGGGGCGCATGGCGGCGGGAAGAGTTATCGTGAGAGCAAGGAGGTGAAGAGGTTCGAAAATTGAGGGACATCGAGTTGAAATTCGATGCGGGCGAGTTGTTCGCCCAAATTTGGTTGGAGGCCAGGGGTCCAACTCAAGGTGTTGCCGTAGCTGGCACCGCGATCGAGGTTAACGTCGATGAAGGCGTTCTCGGCATGAGTCACGACGGAGGGATCGATCCAAGACGCCGCGGCGATCTCGTCCCATAGCGGGCGCCCGCGTTGGCCGAAGCGATCAAGATAGGATGCGAGCGGCGTGCCGGCCCGAGCGATGGTCGCGAACTGCTCCGGGGTAGATCGGACGTGCTGGGAGATATCGATGGGCGAGCAGGTGATTTTTTTCCACGTTGAGCGGAGGACAATCCGCGAAGCTTCCGGGTCGAAGCGAAGGTTGAATTCGCGGCGCGGGGTGTGTTTGAACTCAGCTGAGTCGGTTTTGGGGTGGAATGATCCGCCCATGAAGTGGAGTTCGCGGATGAGCTCGGGCAAACGGGGTTCAAGGCGCACGGCGAGGGCGATATTGGTCAGCGGGCCGGCGCACCAAAGGGAGATTTCGCCGGGGTGGGCTCGGGCTTGGCGGATGATAAAGTTGGCTGCGTGTTCGTCGGCGGGTGCGGTGGTAGGATTGCCTTCGGGCAGGTCGGGGGCGGCGTGGGGATCGATCGTGCGTCCGGGACGGGTAAGGTCCCAAGCGCCGTTGTAGATGAGACGGCCATGTTGTTTTTCCCAGAGAGCGTGGTCGCGTGGGGTGTGCACAAGTGGAGCGAGAGCACCGGGCAAGACGGGAATCTCGGTGCGCTCCATGATTTCGAGGAGACGGAGGGCGTGACGGACCTGAAGATCGCGCCAGTGGTCGCCGGTGGGAACGCAGATGCCGAGGGCTTCGACGTCCGGAGCGTTGAGGAGCATGGCGATCGCCTGGAGATTGGTGGACGCGGGTCCTAGGGCGTCTTGGTCGATAATGATTTTGCGGGAGGGCATAAAATGCGTCGTTGAGTTGTGGCCGGCGGTCAGGGTTCGAGGGAGACGTCTTTGTAGTTCCGAAAAAGGAGCGGTGAATTTTTCCAGCCCCGGACGGAAGAGTGAACCAGCGTCGTGCGCGTTCCCCAGTAAATCGGTGCGATGGGAGTCCGTTCGATGAGGTAAGTCTCGGCTTGTTGAAGCGCGGCGTGGCGTCGGGCGGGATTGAGTTCGGAAGCGGCGGCGGCGAGTAGGGCGTCGTAGGCCGGGTCGCTCCAGCCGGTTCCGTTGATGCCATTGCCCGAAGCGAAGATACCGAGAAAGGTCAATGGATCGGGAAACTCGGCGTTCCACCGACCCCGCGCCAACGTGTAGTCGCGGGATTGATCATTGATGGCGGCGAGAAACATTTTGAATTCCTTTTGGGCGATCACGACTTCGACCCCGAGTTCGCGCCGCCAGCGCTCTTGTAGAATCTCCGCGATTCGCTGGTTAGTTTCTTGAGGGATCGTGAGGAATTCAACCTTGGGGAAACCCTTTCCATCCGGGAACCCGGCCTCGGCGAGAAGACGACGTGCTTCGGCGGGATCGGAAACGAGGCCCGTGGGCGGATGGTATCCGGCGAGGCCAGGGGGAGTGAGGGCATGGGCGGGGATTTGGCCGCCGCGAAGGACGTTCTTGACGATGGCCTCTCGATCGATCGCGACGGCAAACGCCCGGCGTACGCGGGAATCGCGGAATGGAGCTTCGGTCACGTTAAACCTGACGAAGTAGCTTTCGAACGCGGGCTCGATTCGAAGCAGATGGGGCGCCTCGGTCTTGTAGGAATCAATCTTGCTCAGCGGCAGGTCCCAAGTGGTGTGCAGCTGGCCGGCGCGAAAAGCGAGTTCTTGGCTTTGCAATGACTCACTGGGGTAGAATCTGATCTCATTGAGCTGGACGCGGGCTGCGTCCCAGTAGTGAGGATTTTTTTCGACGCTGAGATGTTGTCCTTCGCGCCATTCCCGGAGCCGAAAAGGGCCGTTGCTTACGAGCGGGAAGTCGCGCGTCCAACGGGCGCTTCGGTCGTAAGGCGAACTGGATTTTTCGACTGAAGATCGATGAACGGGAAACCAAACATTGGTTCGCAGGAGTGACAGGAAATACGCGGTGGGGCGTGCGAGGGTGATTTCGAGTGTCCTTTGGTCGGGAGCCCGGAAACCAACTAGATCGAAGTCGGTCAGCAGGCCTTTGGCGAAGAGCTCCGCATTTTTTACGGGGTAGAAAACGTCCTTGTATTCCGAGGCGAGAGCGGGCGTGAGGGCGCGTTGGAAACTAAAAAGAAAATCTTGGGCAGTAAGCGGGTCGCCGTTTGACCATCTGGCATCCGGCCGCAGGTGAAAGATATAGACGAGTCCGTCGGTCGAAGACTCCCAGCGGTCTGCGATTCCTGGTCTCGGTTGCAGGGTCGTTTCGTCGAGTGTGACGAGGCCCTCGAATAAAGAACTCAGAACGTTGTGATCGATGGAACCGCCGGCAATTTGGGGATCGAGGAATTGAACTTCTGCGCCGTTGCCGACGTGGAGAATTTTCTCGCGATTGCCCGATTGGACAAGAGTTTCCCGGCGAGAGCACGCGGCCCCGGCAAAGACAACTAGGCCGATCAACAGCAGATGAGCGGGTGAAGGTCTTAACATGGCGATAAGGCGAGAAGCAGAAGATGCACCGATGGGCTTTGCGAAAGGAATCAATCTCGGGAATTGGGCCTTGCTGGAGAATTGAGGCAAACTCACGTTCCAGCGGCGTGAAAATTGGATTTCTTGGCGGCAGTTTTGATCCCGTGCATTTCGGCCATTTGATGGCCGCTCAAGACGCGTATGAACAGTGCGGTTTGGACCGTTTGATCTTGGTTCCGGCGGCTCAAGCGCCGCTAAAGCCCACCGATGTGCAATCCACCCCCGAGGACCGCATGGCGATGCTGAAGGCGGCGGCCGGTTGGGATGAACGCTTCGAGATTTCGGACTTCGAGCTGCGCAAGGGAGGGGTCAGTTATACGATTGATTCGGCGCGGCACTTTCGGGCGCTCTATCCGCAGGACGAACTCTATTGGGTAATCGGTGGTGATCAGTTGCCCAAGCTGCACCTTTGGAAAGATATCGAAGAATTGGCGAAGCTTGTGGAGTTCATCTTTCTCGAGCGTCCCGGGTATCCGGTTAAAGCCCGCGTCGATATACCTGGCTTGCGTTTGCATCGGTGTGACGGACACCTGCTGGCGATCAGCTCGACTGAACTGCGAGAGCGAACCCGACTGAATTTAGCGCTCGATTATTTTGTGCCGCATAAGGCGATTGTTTACATCCGCGAAAAGGGTCTGTATCGCGGGAAGCGATGAAATTGAAAAAATCTGAATCGCTCGCTCTCGTTAAGCTGTGCTGTCGGGCCTTGGAGGATAAGAAAGCGGAGGACCTTCGGGTGATGGATGTGAGTGAACAGTCATCTATTACAGATTTTCTGGTCTTGGCCACGGGTACGTCATCGCCTCATCTGCGGGCATTGCGGATTGAAGTAGAAAAGGCTTTGGATTCCGCTAACGCGCCGATCGTTGGAATGGAGATCCCGCAAGACAGCGGGTGGATGGTAATCGACGCCTTTGACGTGATGGTGCATCTGTTCACGACGGATCAACGGGAGCGATATGCTTTGGAAAATCTTTGGAAAGACGCGACGGAAGTTTCGGTTTCGAAGCTGCTGGCGGTGCCAAAAAAACAAAAGCCGACAGTCCGGAAAAAAGCGGAGCCCGAGAAGCCGAAGAAGCCGACTAAATCGCGAACAAAGAAGTAGGAATCAGGTGGCAATTAGCGATTAAAGTCCGTGATTTTGGGGTAGTCACGAATGTGTATTGTAGCTTATTTGCGTACTTGCTAAGCGCTTTCTGGTAGGAATTAAAGATACGATTCCGGGTGTGCGACCGAGCGTTAGCAGAATTTCGACCTTGTATCCTAAACTCAACGTCAGCAGCATTTAACCGATTGTAATAAAATACAAAGATGCCAAAATGAAAAACTTATCCAACAACTCCTCTAAGGGCTTTACCGTTGTCGAAATCATGATCGTCGTCGTCATCATCGGCCTTTTGGCCGCTATGGCGTTTCCTGCCTTCGAAAAGCTTCGTCAGTCCACACAAGACAAAGCGGTTCTTGATAATGCCCGTAGGTTGGCAGTGGCTGCTGAAGAATACTTTTTGAAGAACGGTGTTTCTACAGTGACATTAGACAAACTGGTTGGCCCGACCAATCTCGTCACAGAACTCAAAATTGTAGCAAATGAGACTTATCCGCTCACTTTTAGCCAAGGGGTGCCGATCAAAGTCACGGGGGTTGCAGGGTCTCGTACGGTTGTATATCCTCCCTGATATCAGGATCATGGAAGTAGTCGACCCGCGGGCACCGATCCGGATTAACTAATCTTGAATATTGGTCGTGCGGTCACCCCAAATGAATTAGCGGAAAATAAAAGGTAGTCCGTCGGTGGCGGCAGCTGTAATAATATTCAGCGGAGTAGATTGTATTTAAAAATTGCCCAAAGCGCGCGGAAGCCATCGCGCCATCCGATTTTTTTACCTTCGGCGTAGGTTCGGCCGTAGTAGCTGATTCCTACTTCGTAGATCACCACACCGAGCTTTGCGACTTTGGCGGTAATCTCTGGCTCGAAACCGAAGCGGTTCTCTTCGATCGTAATTTTTTGCAGCACCTCGCGGCGGAACATTTTATAGCAGGTTTCCATATCCGTCAGGTTAATGTTCGTTCCCATATTTGAGAGCAGGGTGAGAAACTTGTTTCCTACCATGTGCCAAAAATAAACGACCCGGTGAGCCTCGGCGCCCATGAAGCGCGAGCCGAAGACAACATCGGCTTTGCCGTCGAGTATAGGTTTCAGTAGGCGAGGATACTCCTGCGGATCATACTCAAGATCAGCGTCTTGTACTACGACTACGTCGCCTGTGGCGACGGCGAAGCCGGAGCGAAGTGCGGCTCCTTTGCCTTGGTTGACTTCGTGATAGATGATTTGGGAAACGAGTGGCGCGATCTCGCGGCGGAGTAAGTCCCGAGTGCCGTCGTGCGAGCAGTCGTCGACGATGATAATTTCCTTGTCTGGGATGGGAGCCGACCGCACCCGATCAATGATGGTACGGATGGTCTTGGCCTCGTTGTAGCAGGGGATGATGACGGAAAGTTTCATGCGAACACTCGAAATATACGGTGAGAAACAACCATAGGAAGTCTTTTAAAGGACGAGAAGGTGGTAAAGGAATGTTCGGGGCGCTGAAATCAAGAGGGTGAGGGTGTTCGGTTGCGACGGGCCTCAGCGCGGTGAGCGATTGAGTTCCGAGGATTCTCCGCCGCACTCGGGCGAGGTGTAAATTTTCTCACAAACACTCGACGCCATCCTAATCATTGGCGTTTCATTTCCTCTGTATGGTACCGGCGGATCTTTTCGATTTTCAAATCAACGGCTTCGGCGGCGTTGATTTCCAACGCGACGGGCTCAACCGGGCGCAGTTTGAGCACGCGGTCGGAGCGTTGCGCCGTTGCGGGACCTCGGGGATTTTTGCGACGTTGATCACCGATGAGGTGGACGCGCTCTGTCGGCGATTCGAGGCCTTCGAACGGCGGTGCGCCGAGTCGCCGGCGGCGGGTTCGGCGATTCTTGGTTATCACCTAGAAGGGCCGTGGCTGAGTCCGGTGGAGGGATTTCGCGGCGCGCATCCGGCCGCGCCCCAACATGCTCCGTCGCTCGCGGAGTTTGACCGGTTGCAGTCGGCGGCGGGCGGTCGCATCCGGCTCGTCACGCTCGCGCCGGAGTGGCCGGGCAGTGCCGAGTTCATCGCGGCGGTCACGCGGGCGGGTGTCCATGTTTCGCTCGGGCACACGAACGCCACCGAGGCTCAGATCGACGAAGCCGTGCGCGCCGGCGCGCGGTTCTGCACGCATCTGGGCAACGGTTGTCCGCTGCAACTCCACCGTCACGACAACATCGTGCAGCGCCTGCTCGCGCGCGATGAGCTGACGGCGTGTTTCATCCCCGACGGGATTCATCTGCCGCGTGCGGTGCTCAAGAATTTCTTCCGCGCCAAACCTTCCGGCCGCGTGCTGTTCACGACCGATGCGATGGCGGGCGCCGGGGCGCCGCCGGGGCGTTACACGATCGGGCCGCATGAGATCGAGGTCGGGGCCGACGGCGTGGCGCGGCAGCCCGGGGCACAGAACTTCGCCGGCTCGACGTTGACGCCGGATGTCGGCGTGCGCCATGTCGCTGACTGGCTCGGGCTCCCGCCGGATGAGGCCCGCGCGCTCTGGTCCACGGCCCCGGCCGCCGCTTTTGGCGTCACGCTGCCCACGCTCTGATTTTTCTATGCCCGTCATCGCTCCTTTCTATTCCACCGCCGGCCGTCTGGCGCTTGAGATTCATCGCGACCGTGCCGCCCTCGGTCGAGCTGCCGCGCAGGCGGTCGCCGCGTATCTGCACGGGGTCGTCGCCCGGCAAGGGGAGGCGCGGGTGATCTTCGCCTGCGCGCCGTCGCAGGATGAATTTCTCGCGGCGCTGGTCGATCCGGCGCAGTGCGGCATCGCTCTGGATTGGTCCCGGATCACCGCGTTTCACATGGATGATTATGTGGGGCTCTCAGGCGACCATCCGCAGAGTTTTCGCCACTACCTCCGGCAGCATCTGCTGAGTAAGGTGCCGATCGGTGTTTTCCATCCGTTGCTGGCCGAGGAACCGGATGCGGCGGCGGTCGCGGCGCGTTACTCGGCGCTTCTGCGCGAGCGGCCGATCGATCTCGTGTGCATGGGCATCGGTGAAAACGGGCACATCGCTTTCAATGATCCGCCCGTGGCCGACTTCGCCGATGCGCAGCTCGTGAAAGTGGTCGAACTCGATCACGCGTGCCGCCAGCAGCAGGTGAACGACGGTTGTTTTCCCACGCTCGAGGCGGTGCCGCGCCATGCCTTTACGCTTACGGTGCCGGTCTTCCGGCAGGCGCGCCGCCTGAGCATCCATGTGCCGGGGCCGCGCAAGGCGGCAGCGGTCCGTGCGACGGTCGAGGGACCGATTGCAACCGCGTGCCCCGCGTCTATTCTTCGCCTTCACGCCGACGCCACGCTCTACATCGATGCGGCGGCAGCAGCGTCACTCTCAACCTAAACTCCCATGATCCGATCCTCTCTATCCGTTATTCTGATGGCACTGCTTCCCGCCGGCGCGGCCGAACCGCTGCGGCTGGGCATGATTGGGCTCGATACGTCGCACGTGCCGGCGTTCGCAAAAGTGTTTAACGACCCCAAGGCGCCGGGCCACGTGCCGGGCGGGAAGGTCGTCGCGGCGTTTAAAGGGGGCAGCCCCGACATCGTGGCAAGCGCGTCGCGGGTCGAAGGGTTCACCAAGCAACTCGTCGAGACTCACGGTGTGAAACTTTACGATTCGATCGAGGAACTCGCGCGCAATGTGGACGCGATTTTGATCGAGAGCGTCGATGGTCGCACGCACTTGGATCAATTTCGGCGCACGCTGGCGGCGAAGAAACCGGTGTTCATCGACAAACCGTTTGCGGGTTCGCTCAAGGATGCCGTGGAAATGGTGCGGCTCGCCAAGGAGGCCGGGGTGCCGATTTTCAGTTCGTCGTCGCTGCGTTACGCGCCCGAGCCCTACGCGCCGAAGCTGGCGACGATCGGCGACATCACGTCGGCGTTCTCGATCGGGCCCGCGGACATCGAGCCGACGCATCCTGATTTTTTCTGGTATGGGATTCACGCCGTCGAAGCGCTCTACACGGTGCTCGGGCCCGGATGTGTGCAGGTGGTTCGCACGCACACGGCCAACACGGATGTCATTACCGGCATTTGGGCCGATGGCCGCGTGGGCACGGTGCAGGGCAATCGCAAGAGTCACAAAGGCTATGGCGTGACCGTCGTCGGTACCAAGGGCGTGGCCGTGGTCGGAGAAAAGCAGAACTACGCCGGGCTGACGGTTGAGATCATGAAGTTTTTCCAGACGCGGGTTTCGCCGGTGGCGCCGGAGACGACGCTGGAGTTGCTCGCGTTCATGGAGGCGGCCGACGAAAGCAAACGGCGCGGCGGCGCCCCGGTCACGATCGCCGAAGTGATGGCGAAGGCGGGCGCAGGTGCGAAGCGTTGAGCGGAGGGCGGGTCGAAAACCCGGCCCTACTTTTTCCCAATATGAAATTCCCAGAATCCATCACGTTCATCACCGATGAAGTTTCCCAAGAGCTCCCCGTCATTACGGAGTTTATCCGTGAGTTTCGGCTCTCCGGAATAGAGCTGCGCAGTTTTGGCGGCCGGGCGTTCAAGGACCTGACGCCGGCCGATGTCGCGGCAATCGGGGCGGCGTCGCGGGACGAAGGCTGGCGCGTCTACGGTTGTTCGACGCCGGTCTTTAAGTGTGAGCTCGACGATGCCACCGCGATCGCGGCGCATCGGGAGATTTTCAAGCGGAGCCTCGATGTGGCCCGCGAGTTGAAGTGCGACTTGCTGCGCGTGTTCACCTTTTTCCGCTCGGCGAATCCGTCGGATCCCGCGAAGCAACGCCGAGTCGTCGAGCAGTTGTGGGGGTTGTTGGAATTGGCGGAAGGCTCCGGCGTAAGGTTGGGGGTGGAGAATGAGCACTCCTGCCTCGCGGCGACGGCGGAGGAGACCGCGGCGATTTTGGGGCCCCTGCCGGCGGACCGCGTCGGGGCGATTTGGGATCCGTGCAATGTGCTGTATGTGCCCGGAGCTGATGCGCCCACGCCGGCCGATCTGGCCCGGTTGGGCTCACGGATTTTTCACCTGCACGTGAAGGACGCGGTGCGGCGGAGCGGAGCGGTACGGAGCGGCGAATTGATCGCGGTGGGCACCCCGGTGGGGGTCGGCGACGTCGATTGGCGGGCACACTTCCGGGCGTTGCAGGCGATGGGCTATCGCGGGCTGCTCTCGCTGGAAACCCATTGGCGGCTGGAGAAGATCGACGAGTCGCTGCTGCACCTGCCGGCCGGCCACGCGTTCTCGCACGGCGGCGAACCGGCGAGCCGGACGTGCCTGCACAATCTCAAGGCGCTGCTCGAGACGGTGGGTTGATCGCGTGGCAAGAAGGCGGCAAAACGAGCCAAGTTGAATCTATTTCGCCTCGTCTTCATCAGGCCGAATACGCCGAAAACTAACAAACAATGGACAGACCCTCCGTCGTCTGCGGCCTCCGCTCCAATCTCTGAGTTCCGATCGGCCGAGTCCACCCCTTGACAGCTCCCGATCTGGAGGAATCTATAGTTTTATGGCCACGCTCTCCTTCCATGCTCCTGCATTAACCGAGCGCAAAATCCGTTCCGCCGCCCGCAAGCGCGGCATCCCCGTCTCCCGTTTTCTCCGTGAGACCGCGGAACTCGCCGCCGCGGGCATTCCGTCAACGGATCTCGGCCGCGCCCTGGAGAAATACGCCATCGACAGTATGGCACTGGTATCTTTCGCACGGACTCGCGAGCGGGCAAAAGCCAACGGACTCGACAAAATGACCCCCGCGCAAATCACCGCGGTCATCAAGGCCACCCGCCGGGCCCGCCACCCCAGCGCGTGAATCCGGTCGTCCTCGACACCAGCGTCGTCATCGCGGCGGCCCTTAGTTCCACCGGCGCTTCCGCCGCGTTGATCGATGCTTTTTATGCCGATCAACTCACCATAGCCTACACCGCCTCGCTCTTGGCGGAATACATGGAGGTGATGGAGCGCCCTGAATTCGCGGCAGCGATCGACGCCAATACCCGACGGAGCTTCGCCATGAAGCTCCGGGCCAACGGCATCCTCGTCCAGCCCTCACCCGTGCCACCGGCCGCTTGGCCCGACGTTGATGATCTCCCGTTTGTCGCCGCCGCGTTGTCCACCCCGAGCAAGCTCATCGTTACGCTCAATCCCCGCGATTTCGTGCCCGCCGCCGCGTTCGGCCTCCGCGTGCTTTCCCCATCGGAAGCTCGCCGCGATCTGCTCTGAGCCCCACCCGTGGGCAATCGGCCGCCCCATCCCCACGCCGCCACGCTGAACGCCCCTTCCTAAAGGCGGCGGGCCGAGCCGGGGGGCTGCCTTACTTGTTACGATTTGCGCTAAATGAGCGGCGCGCTGGTGTGCGATTCCGCGAGATCGATATCGCGCCACTGCAATCTGAAAATCGACACTGCTTGTTAAACCATCGCAAAAAGCAAAGCCCGACCCTTTTTTCGGCTTCTACGTGCCCGGGGCGGCGGCGCCCACCCCAGAGGATCTGACGCGCTTGAGCGGGCGGATTTTTCACCTGCATGTGAAGGACGCGGTGTGTCGGATTGGGCCCGTGCCGGCGGGAGAACTCATCGCGGTCGGCACGCCGGTGGGCATGGGTGACGTGGATTGGCGGGCGCATTTCCGCGCGCTTCAGGGGATGAACTACGGCGGGCTGCTCTACTTGGAGACCCACTGGCATGCCGAGCCAGAGGGTCTGGCCGTTGTTTGCAGGTTATCGTCGGCAGCGGGCGATCCGCAGGAGTCAGGCCGTGGTTTGTCAGTTTTTGAATGCCCGTCGCCTCCGTTGCGAAATGCTACCTCGGGTGAAGGCTTGTGCTCAAACGCGCGGCAATCACTCACCCGACCCGGCCGGGCCCACGTGATGTGAGCCCCGAGCCCCGCGTCTCTTTTTTAGCCCGCTTTTTAAGCGCGGTTCTTTTTGAGAAAACCGACGGTGCCTAAAATGGCGAGGGCGGCGAGGATGGCCAGGCCGATGTAGCCGGGGATTCCTTTCGCGGAGAGCGCCCAGATCGAACCGCCGGTCGCGATGCCGGTGGCGGTAATCATGAGGATGTTCCAGCGGATACGGGCACCGCCGGAGGGCAGGTCGGCGCCGAGGAGGGGCTTGGAGTTCATCATCAGGAGGAAGGTGAAGTAGGCGATGGGGATCATGGAGCCGCCGATGACGGAGGTGGGGACGGCGAGGGCGGCGCGGGCATCTGGATTACCCCAGAGGAAAGCGCCCGCAAAGCCACCGATGCCCGAGATGGCGCAGCCGATCAGATGGATTTTGCGGTCTCCCGATCGGCCCAGCATTTCCGTGAGGGCGAAGCCGTTCATCAACATCAGTACGATGATGGTCGAGACCGCCATACCCAGGACGCCAAGGCCGAAGACCTTCTGCGCGATGCCGGGGCCGGTGAGCGGCGCCAAAGTGGTGGCGAGTTGGATGTTGCCGCGCTGGGCGAGCATGGCTCCGACCTTGCGATCGGCTTCCGGGAGGGCGGCGACAGCGATTGCGACGGAGGCGGCCTTCTCCGCCGCCGGCGATTGCGCCGTGGCCTTCACGACGGCGGGATGGGTTGCGAACGCGGCGTAGTAGCTTTTAGCGGCGCCGGGGATGGGCGTGCCGTCGGGCCTGAGGATGTCCGAGGTCTTCGCGTGGAAAGCGGCGGCGGCGGCGATGACGATGCAGGACGTGGCGAGCACGAAGGGGATGATGAGGCCGATGGAAAGGTCGAAGATCGCCAGCCCGCGCTCGCGGCGTCCCCATTTCCGGCGAAGCATGGAGTAGGGGAGGAGGAAGGTCATGTTGATGCCGACCGCCGTGCCGAACGCGGTCATGATGATGTCGCGCTGGCTGCTGACGATGGACTTGGTCCAATACTCGGCGAACTCGCCGGTGGCCGCGATGGGCGCGATGTAATCCCGGGCGGGGTTGTAGAGATCGCTGACGCGCGGGATCATGCCGTTGAAAATGTCGGCCCAACTAATGGTGCCGGAAAACGTGAGCACGCCGACGACCAGAAAAAATGCGATCACGATCAGGCCGACCATGGCCTTGAGGACGTCTTCAAAGATCTTCACGCCCTTGCTGCCGGTCTCGTAGGCGTAGTTGATCACCATTCCGATCACGAAGAACAGCAACGCGACGCCGATGGTGGAGGCCTGGGACGTGCCGATGAAAGGGAAGATGTTTTGCTGCATCGCGCCGATACCGAGGCTGAACTGAGGCATGGCCCAGACGATGTTGGCCATGAGTGTGGCGATGGCCCAGGCCCACGCCAGAACGGGAGAGATGTGGGTCTTGACGGATTCAAACGGACGGCGACCGGTGGAGAGGGTCACGTAGCCGATCGCCGAAAGCATGATCACGCCGAGGATCATCGCGAGTGGCTGGAGCCAAAGAAGCTGGTAGCCGGAAATGATCCCCACGTAGAGCGCACCGGCCAGAGAGCCGCCGCCCAGCGTCACTGCGCCTTGGAGCCAGCCGGGTCCGGAGAGCTTCAAATAAATCGAGGCCTTCCCGAGCGGTCCCTTGGTCTGGGCGAGGTCGATCAACTCTGATTCGGTCGGGGTAATATGGTTTTTCATGGTTTTGAGGGGCGTGACTGAAGAGCCGGGCAAAACGGGTCGAGTTTCAACTCCTTTATTTTGGAGTGCCGCAACGGCGCACGGCGGGCATCCTTATCAGACGGGAGGCTTGGTGGCGAAGAGGGCGGTCGTGCTCGCGAGCTCGAAGTTTTTGTCGGCGGAGAGCTTGGTCACGAAGTCCTGGTTCATGATCGCGACCGGATGGTGCATGAGATCGGAGAGCTTCAGGTTGAGGAATTCGCTCTTCGTGGGCTCGGGCAGGCCGGCAGCCCAGTGCATGATGAGCAACCACAACGACCAGATCGGCAGGCCGCTCGCGATCACTTCCTGGCTGTCGATTTTGAGGTAGGGGTCGAAGAGGTTTTTCAGGCCCTCGGCGGTCATGTTGTAGTAGTGATTGGGGAAGCCGTGACGCAGTTGGAGGAAGGGCACCACGCAGTAGAGCTGCGCGCCGGGCTTCAGCACGCGGGAGATTTCCTTGGCGGCTTGAAACGGGTTTTTGACGTGCTCGAGCACGTTGAGGCAGACGACGCCGTCGAAGGAAGCGTCGGCAAACGGGAGTTCTTCCGCGACGCCGACGACATCTGTGGTGTCGTAGGGGACGATCTCGAAATTGACGACGTTGGACAAATACTCGGCGCGCTTGCCGGCGCCGCAATCGAGAATCAGGCCGTCGGGGAACCGGTTGATGATTTGCAGCGCGTGGGGGTCGTAGGAGTGCTGCGAGACGTTTTCGGTTTCGAAGACGCCGTGCTTCTCGGCGAGGGCGGCATCGAGGAAATTAAAACAACCGGGGGTTTCGGTGAACGGCAGATCGGTCCGAAGCAGCGGGCGAATTTTTTCGAGTTTGGAGCGTTTGGCCGAGAGCATGACCAGAGATTTGGGCGGCGCGGGTGGAACGGGTCGAGGTTCAATTTCCAGGCTTTGCGGGGCGGGGTTAACAGATCGGGCAGAAGGTTCTGGCTCGGTCGCGCCGAATTCCTTTTCTTCCAGATCCCGCCCCATGACCCGTCGCGAATTTCTATGGTCCTCGGCTGCCACCGCCGCGCTCTCGACCGGAGTGGCGGGTGCGGCGATGAATGCCGTCGCGGCACCGATTCCGATCATCGACACGCACACGCATTTCTATGATCCGACGCGCGCGCAAGGGGTGCCTTGGCCCCCGCGCACAGATAACGTTCTCTTCCGGCCGCGGTTGCCGGCGGATTTCGCGGCGCACCACGGCGCGCTCAACGTCGTGGGCACCGTCGTCGTCGAGGCGAGTGATCGGATTGAGGATAACCAATGGATCCTCAATCTCGCACGGGCGAATCCTGAGATCGTCGGCTTTGTGGGGAACCTGGTGCCGGGTCGGCCGGAGTTTGCGGACAACCTGAGTCGCTTTACGGCGGACCCGATTTTTCGGGGACTGCGGCTGCGCCTAAACGTCCTCAGTAATTTGGCGACTGGGGAGGTTTTGGCCGATCTCAAGCGGGTGGCCGCCGCGGATCTTTCGATCGACGTGCTGGGTGGCGTGGCGGTGCTCGGGCCGACCCTGCAACTCTCGCGCACGTTGCCCGGCCTGCGGATCGTGGTGAACCATCTTCCGTTTGCCGATTGGGACGCCGCTCCGGCGGCCATGCGTCCGGCGTGGGCGGAGCTGGCCCGCCAGCCCAACGTGTTTGCCAAGGTTTCCAATATCGTACGCCGAGAGAGTGGTGTGGTCGTGGAAAATCCGGCGTACTACCGGGCGGCGCTCGACACGATTCTGGATCTGTTTGGCGAGGGCCGCGTGATGTTTGGGAGCAACTGGCCGGTCAGTGATCGGGTCGCGCCGTATGCGACGGTACATCGGGTCGCCGCGGATTTCTTTGCCGGTCAAAGCCGGGCTGCGGCGGAGAAGTTTTTCTGGCAAAATTCGCACGCCGCCTACCGGTGGGTGCGACGCGGAGCGGCGGCCGCCCTCGGGCTTTGAGGCGGCCCGCCATCTGCCGGAGCGGGCGGGAGAGTTAGGGTGTGTAGGCGTCGCGCAGAACCTGAAAGGTGTGGCGGACCTTGATCGGGGAGCCGAGGCGGGCGAGGTGTGACGAGAGTTGAGTGAGGCAGCCGATGTTGCCGCTGGCGACGACCTCGGCGCCGCTGGCCATGACGGCGCGGGCCTTTTTCTCGCCGAGCGAGGCGGCGATGTCGGGTTGGTCCAAATTATAGGTGCCGGCGCTGCCGCAGCAGAGGTGGGCGTCGGCGAGCTCGATCACGGTGGCGCCCGGGATCGCGCGAAGGAGGGCGCGAGGTTCGGCGCGCACGCCTTGGGCGTTGGCCAGGTGGCAGGCGTCGTGGTAGGCGATGCGGCGCGGGACTTGGGCGGTGGGCGGAGGAGTCCGCAGGCCGAGCTTGGTGAGAAACAAGCTTACATCCATCACGCGGTGCCGAAATGCCTCGGCGCGGGCCTCGTCGGGCGTGCCCTTGAGGACGAGGTGGTATTCGTGCAGCGCGGAGCCGCAGCCGGCGGCGTTCGTGAGGATCGCGTCCACGTCGGCGGGGAAAGCGGCGAGGTTTTTGCGGGCGAAATTTTGTGCGGCGGTGAGGTCGCCGGTGTGCCACGCGAGGCCGCCGCAGCAGCCCTGCGACTCGGGCACGATGACTTCGACGCCTTGTTGGGCGAGGACGGCGATGGTGGCGGTGTTGATGTCGGGCGAGAGGACTTGTTGCGCGCAGCCGGTGAGGAGCGCGACGCGGGCACGGCGTTCGCCGACGGCCGGGGTGACGCGGGGCCATGATTCGGCGGGCGGGATCGACGCCGGCACGAGGTCGATCATGGGGCGAAGGGCGGCGGGGACGAGCGGGCGGACGAGTTTGCCGAGGCGGCCGGCGGCGGCGGCGAGCCGGAAGCGGCGGGGAAACGGGATCGTTTGCGCGGCCAGAAAGCGGCGGAGCTTTTCGGCGAACGTGCGGTTGAACTTGGGTTGGGCGACGGCGCGAAACGGGCTGATGAGGTCGCGGTAAGGCACGCCGCTCGGGCACGCGGGCTCGCAGGCAAGGCAACCGAGGCAGCGGTCAACGTGCGGCTGGGCGTCGGCCCACGGCAGTTTTTCCTCGAGGACCTGCTTCATGAGGACGATGCGGCCGCGGGGGGAATCCATTTCTTGGCCGAGCTCGGAGTAAGTGGGGCAGGCGGCCAGGCAGAAGCCGCAGTGGACGCAGGACTCGACGGCATGGGCCATCGATTCGGTGAGCGGGCCGTGTTTATTTTTGGCGATGGTGTGGAGCATCAGACGGAGAGGGACGGGAAACGGTTGTGCGGATCGAGGGCGGTTTTTACGGCGGCGTGGATTGCGGGTGGGGCGGGGGCGTCGAGCCACAGCGGGCCGGGGCCGCGCAACGTGAGCGCGGGTAGGCCGAGTGAGGCGGCGGGCGCGGGGAGGGAGACGAGCGCGGCGTTGCCGCCGGCGGTCACGTGGATGCGGCCGGAGAGTGCGCGCACGCGGGCGACGAGTTCGGGGAGTTGCGCGGGCGTGAGAGCGAGCTTGAGCAGCGGTCCGTCGGCGTGGGTCCAGCGGAGTTCGCGGAGATCGGACCAGAGCGCATCGGCGGCGGAGGCGGAGAGAATTTCTCCCGGAAAACGCGTGAGAATTTCGGCCGCGAGGATCGGGAGCGCGCTCTCCGGGCCGGCGAGACGAACGGCGACCGCATCGGCGGCGGGGAGCAGATCGAGGGCGTCGATCTCCCAGCGGGCGCCGGCGGCGGTGTTGAGCAGCGCGGTGGCGGCGGAGGCGTCGGCGACGGGCAGGCGCAGGGTGAGCGTTGAGGCGGGACGAGGGAAGACCTTGAAAGTGAGCTCGCCGAAGACGCCGAAGCGGCCGAGGCTGCCGACGAAGAATTTCGGCAGGTCGAAGCCGGCGGCGTTTTTTACGACCTTGCCGCCGAGGCGCAGAAGCCGGCCGGTGCCATCAACAAAGCGCACGCCGAGGATGAAGTCGCGTTGGCCGCCAAAGCGGAACCGGCCGGAGCCGCTGAGACCGGCGCCGAGCGTGCCGCCGAGGGTCGCGCCGGCGGTGAGCAGCAAGGGATCGAACGGCAGATATTGACCGCGCGCGGCGAGGGTGGCGGCGATCTCGCTGAGGGGCGTGCCGGCGAGGGCGGTGAAGGTGAATTCGTCGGGCTGGTATTCCGTGATGCCGCTGAGGCCGAGGGTGGAGACGAGGGTGACGTCGGGCGTGGCGGCGGAAAGGCGCGGCTTGGTGCGCGCGCCGACGGCGAGAATGCGCGGGGCGGAGCGCACGGCTTCGGCGAGCTCGGCGAGCGTGGTGGGGGAGAGCAGGGCGTTCATTCGCGGGAGATGAGACCGGCTTTTTCGAGCGGGTGCAGGCCGTGTTGGGCAAGCGCGGGAGCGGTGCCGTCGGGAAACATCTTGCCGGGATTCGCGATGCCGAGCGGATCAAAGGCGGCGCGGATCCGGTGAAGGCAATCGAGTTCGTCGGCGTTGAACATCGAGGCAAGGTAGTCGCGTTTTTCGAGGCCGACGCCGTGTTCGCCGGTGATGGAGCCGCCCATCTCGACGCACATCTTCAGGATGTTGCCCGCGAGGACTTCGGCGCGGTCGAGGGCGCCGGGTTCGGTGCCGTTGTAGAGAATGAGCGGGTGAAGATTCCCATCGCCGGCGTGGAAGACATTGGCGCAGCGAATGCCGGCGGCGCGGGACATCTCGGCGATGCGGCGCAGGGCCTCGCCGAGGCGGCGGCGGGGGACGACGCCGTCCTGCACGATGAAATCGGGGGAGAGCCGGCCGACGGCGCTGAAGGCGCTCTTGCGGCCCTTCCAGATGGCGGCGCGTTCGGCGGCATCGCGGGCGGGGCGGGCCTCGACGGGCGCGCTGGCGGCGATGAGCGCGTCGAGTTGGGGGCGCTGGGCGGCGACGACCTCGCGCGGGCCTTCGAGCTCGACGATGAGGACGGCTTCGCAGCCGGGCGGATACTCGGCGTGGACGGCGGCGCTGGCGGCCTCGAGGGCGAGCGCGTCCATGATTTCGATCGCGCCGGGGAGCAGGCCGCTGGCGATGATGGCAGAGACGGCGTCGCCGGCCTGCTCGAGGGTGCGGTAGCCGGCGAGGACGGTATGAAACACCTCGGCGCGCGGCAGGAGTTGCACGGTGATTTCAAGGGCGATGCCGAAAAGGCCTTCATTGCCGGAGAACAGGCCGCACCAGTCGGGGCCGAGTTGTTCGCGGGAAGCGGAGCCGAATTCGACAACCTCGCCGGTGGCGAGCACGGCTTTGAGCCCGAGCACGTGATTGGAAGTCATGCCGTATTTAAGGCAGTGGGCGCCCCCGGAGTTGAAGGCGACGTTGCCCCCGATGGTGCAGATGGACTGGCTCGAAGGGTCGGGCGCGTAGTGCAAGCCATGGGGCGCGGCGGCGACGGTGACGGCGGTATTGATCACGCCGGGCTCGACGACGGCGAGACGCTGGGCGGGGTCGACGCGGAGGATGCGGTTGAGGCGGTTGAGCGTGATCACGAGTCCACCGGCGACGGGCGTGGAGCCGCCGGACAGGCTGGTGCCGCTGCCGCGGGCCACGAAGGGGAGCTTCTCCTCGTGGCAGAGACGGACGAGGGCGATGACCTCGGCCTGAGTCTCGGGGACGACGACGGCGAGCGGCGCGGTGCGGAAGGCGGTGAGGCCGTCGCTCTCATAGGCGGCGAGTTGGGCCGGGCCGGAGAGCACGCGCGAGGCCGGGAGCAGAGCGGCGAGGCGGCGGAGACAACGCGCGGGGTCGGCGACGGAAGGGTGAAGCGGAGGGGAGGCGAGGGAACTCACGGGTGTTAAGGGTGAGATAAAGCCCGCGGGACGCGAATGGGAAGAATGAGATTTTCCCGATTTGAACCGGCCTGATTTCGGCCGGGTGACGCCCACTCTCAGGCCGGGGCCTGACCGGTTGACCCGCGGGCGACGAGTTCCGGAACGATGGTGCGCAAGACCGGCCGTCGCCGGGCGGGGCCGTTGAGTTGTTCAAAGATCAACTTGGCGGCGGCGGCGACGGTGGGTGCGATTTGTTGGTCCACGCTGGTGAGACCGGGCGTCGTCATCGCGCAGATGTCCTGATTGTTGAAGCCGGAGATGGACAGATCGTGTGGCACGCGCAGTCGGGAGGCTTGAAAACCATGAAGTGCGCCGACGCCGATTTCGTCGTTGAGCGCGAGAAAGGCGGTGGGGCGGTTGGGGCTCGAAGCGAACGTGGTGGCGAGGGCCCGGCCGTATTCGAAGTCACCCGCCCGCACGTGCAGGTGATCGAGGGATTGGGTGCAGGAATCGAAATCGAGCCGATGCGCGGCCAAGGCTGCGCGAATGCCGTTCAACCGCTCACCGGCGGTGCGGGCGGGCGAGCTTAAACCGAGCAGACCGAATCGGGTGTGGCCGAAGGCAAGCAGGTGGTTCACGACCGCAGTCATGCCGGCGGCGCGATCGAGCGACACGGTGTTGGCGCCCGCGATGCCCGCGTGGTCGATGATAAGGTGCGGCGTGCCATGAACGACCAGTTCGGAGATCCGGGCGGTGATCTCGGCTTCGTCGAACAGCCCGATGAAGACGATCGCATCAACGCGCATGGACAGGAAGTGACGGACCACCCGCCGGCTTTCGCCCGGGTCCAACACCTCGATGAGGGACGCGTAGTTTTGTGCGCGCAGCAGGCGCTGCAACGCGGCGAGTTTCCGCACGGCCGGCGGGGTGAGCAGGTCCTCCATGCAGATCCCGATGGTGGCGGAGTTTTTGCCCTTCAGGTGAAGGGCGTGCGCGTTGGGCGTGAAGCCGGTGGCCTCCATCGCCGCGTGCACGCGGGCAATCGTCTTGGGCTTGAGCCCGGGCTGGCCGTTGAGCACCCGCGAAACGGTGGTGCGCGCCAAACCGACATGGCGGGCAAAATCGGCCGTGGAGCGCAAAGCGGGGCGGGGCGTGGGTTTGGATTTGCTCACGGCGGGGAGATTACGGCGGCGGAAAAGCGCGCCGAAGAAGTCAACGCTTCGAGGCCATGAATCAAGCGCGCGCGGAAGAGAGCGGTTAGATTTCCGCAGCCGGGGCGACCATCTCGGCGCGCTTCAACTTTGGCAGCGCGCGCGTTACAGGCCTCAAGTTAAATTCTCCTCTGGCGCTGGACGCCGTCAGCGGCTCACCCAGCAGACCATCACCTACAATGGTCTGGCGCGCACCGACGAAGGTTTCTTCGACTACTTTAAACCGCGCGTCTACACGGACGTGAATTTCAATTACCGTTACACCAACTTGGTCGGGTTCTTCCTCAACGCCCGTAATCTCACCAACGTCGCCCAAGACGCCCAGCGCTACGGTCCGGTTTCTCCCAGCTGGAGCCGCACTTACCGTCGCGAGGAGTTTGGCGTGCAATACACGATCGGAGTGAAGGGCTCGTTCTGAGCCCGGTTGCCTGACGGCTGCCAGTCCGGCCGCGCGGAATTCACCGCGCGGCTTTGCTTTGGACGGGAGAGAATTTGCGGTTAGGCTCGCCCGATGTTTCACCGCTCTCTGCCGGTTTGCCTAGGCGTTTGGCTCGTCACGGTTTTGGCGGCTCACGCGCAAGCTGCGTTTTCGGCGCACCGTCTTTTCCCTGCCCCGGGTGCGACCGAGGTGACGCCGGACGCTCCGTTGCGCTTGGTTTTCGCCGCTGCCCCATCGCTGGTGCCGACGGGTCGGATCCAGATCCACGATGCCGCCTCGCGGGCGGTCGTTGAAACCTTCACGCTCGGGTCTCCGGTCAGCGAGCGCACCATCGGTGGCATCGATCATTTCCAGGTCTATTCGGTTCTCGGGGTTGATCGGGAGGTTTGGCTCGTGCCCAAAACGGGCACTCTGGCTTACGGGCGCAGCTACTATGTCACGGTGAGCGCGGGAGCTTTCGTGACGGGTGATGACTCGTTCAGCGGGATCGACGGGCCAACTGCCTGGCGTTTCGCGACCCGCGCCGCGCCGCCTGCTCCGGGTGCGAAGCGCGTGATTGTCGCCGTCGACGGCTCCGGGGATTTCTGCACCGTGCAGGCCGCGCTGGATTATATTCCCGACGGGAATACCGACCCGGTGACGGTTTTCCTGCGCAAGGGCACTTATCGGGAGATCATTTTTTTCACCGGCAAACATGCGGTCACAATTCTGGGCGAAGACCGGCATGAGACCGTGATCGCTTACTCCAATAACGCGAAGTTCAACAGCCACCGTGGCAATCCGTCCGGCGGACCCACCCCGAGCCCTGCCGGCGAACCCGCGCGCGCGGGTGGCAGCGATTCTGCGGGCGGTCGATGCGACGAAGCAGGCTGGCGAACCCGCGCGCGCGGGTGGCAGCGTCAATCGTCGGGGCATGTTCCTCGCGCACCGCGTCGACGACTTCGCCCTCGCCAATCTTACTCTCTGGAACACCACGCCGCAGGGTGGCTCGCAAGCCGAGGCGCTCATCGTCAATGGCTCCGCCTCCGCCCGCGCGGTGATCAAGGACGTCAATTTCCGCAGTTTTCAGGATACGATCCAGTTGAATGGCCAAGTGTACGTCACCGGCTGTTTCATCGAGGGCGATGTCGATTTTATGTGGGGCACCGGACCGGCGTTCTTCGAGCATTGCACGGCACGGTCGTTGCGATCTTCGGCCTACTACACCCAAGTCCGTAATCCGGCCGGTCAACATGGCTTCGTCTTTGTGCGGTGCACGTTTGAAGGCGCGCCGGGCGTGACCGAGAATCTTCTTTCGCGGATCGAACCGCATCGGTTCCCGCACAGCGAAGTGGTCCTCATCGACTGCACGCTGGGTGCGAGTGTCGCCGCCGTCGGCTGGCAACTGCAGGCCCCGCGGGACGGCGCGCCGCCGGGATCGACCTTGAGTCTGCGGTTCATGGAATTCAACAGCCGCGCCCCCGACGGCACACCCGCCGACGTGAGCCGGCGCCTGTCTGTCTCCCGCCAACTGCGGCTTCCGGCCGACGCGGAGCTCGTCGCGAATTATTCCGACCCGACCTTCGTGCTGGGTCGCGATTGGCAGCCGCGTCGGGCCCGGATCATGGAGCGATGACCTCGGCCCTTTCAGACAAGGCGGCGGCCCGAGCGGCATTTTCCGGCCATGCAGTTCGGGTTGCCTCGGGGATCACGCTCGAGGCTTCTCCGTCGTGATGAAACTCCGACTGCTTGCTCTGGCCCCGAGCCTTGTTTCCGGACTACTCACGCGCGCTGCCGCCGCTACCGATGAGCCGCCTGCCGGAACCGTTTCGCGGCTGAGCGGCCGCGATCTTGCCGGTTGGTATCGCCATCTCGGCGACGTCAAACCGGCGGCCGGTGCCGTCGGGTTTCAGTTGGCGAAACTCCCATTTGAAGTTCGCCGCATTTGGCTTTCGCCGCTTTAATTTTCCGATCCATTCCTGATGAAACTCCATTATTTCCCCACACCGGCCGCGACCAACACGCTCTCCACCGAGCAGCTGCGCGAAACATTCCTCATCGGTGGCCTCTTCCGGCCCGGCGAAGTCATCGCGCACTACACCGATCTTGACCGCATGATTTGCGGCACCGCCGTCCCTACCGGGGCGCCGCTCGGTCTGCCGACCGACAAAGAACTCGGCACGTCGTTTTTCCTGGAGCGCCGCGAAATCGGAATTCTCAACGTCGGCTCCGGTGCCGGCGTGGTGCGCGTCGGCGGCATTGCCCACACTTTGTCCACGCTCGACTGTCTCTACATCGGACTCGGCGAAAAAGACGTCGTCTTTGAAAACGGCCCGGCTGGCCAAGCCCAGTTCTACTTTGTCAGCACCCCCGCCCACGCCAAACATCCGACCACCGTCGCGCGGCGGGCCGATGCCTCGGCGGCTCCGATCGGCGACGCCACCAAGGCCAACCGCCGCACGATTTTGAAATACATCCACCCGGAGGGAATCAAAAGCTGCCAACTCGTCCTGGGCTTCACCGAGTTTGAACCGGGCAACATCTGGAACACGATGCCGCCGCACACCCACAGTCGCCGCACCGAGATCTATCTTTACTTCGACCTCGGCGAGAACATCGCGATGCACTTCATGGGCGAGCCGCAGGCCACGAGGCACCTCGTCGTCCGCGACCGCGAGGTGGTCTTGTCGCCCGCCTGGTCGATCCACTGCGGCGTCGGCACCGGGGCCTATCGCTTCGTTTGGGCGATGGGCGGCGACAACCAAAATTTCTCCGACATGGACCCCGCGCCGATCGCGGCGTTGAAGTAATCGCCCGCTGCGTCCATGAGCTCGTTTCTCCAGCAAAAATTCGGCCTCGCCGGGAAGGTCGCCCTCGTCACCGGCTCTTCCCGAGGCCTCGGCAAAGCCATGGCTCTCGCCCTCGCGCGCGCCGGGGCGGACGTGATCATTAATGGCCGTGATGCGGCGAAACTCGCTCCCATCGTTGCCGAGATAGCCGCGCTCAACCTCGGCGTCCGCGCCCACGCGATTGCGGCCGATCTGGGCGACCGGGCCGCCGTCCAGCGGCTCATCGATGAAGCCGTGGCCTGGCAGGGGCAGATTGATATCCTCGTCAATAACGCCGGCATCATTAAGCGCGCGCCGGCCGTCGACCACACGGATGCCGATTGGGATGAGGTCATCGACGTTAACCTTAACGGAGTGTTCACCGCCTGCCGAGCCGCGGGTCGGCACATGATCGGTCGCGGCTCCGGCAAGATCATCAACATCGCATCGCTGCTCACGTTCTTCGGCGGCATCACGGTGCCGGGCTATGCTGCGAGCAAAGGCGCGGTCGGTCAGCTCACCAAAGCGCTGTCGAACGAATGGTCCAAGCAGGGCGTCACGGTAAACGCCATCGCGCCCGGCTACATGCGCACCGACAACACCGCTGCGCTCCAGGCCGATGCCGTGCGTTCCCAAGAGATTCTGGGTCGAATTCCGGCGGGCCGCTGGGGCGAGCCGAGTGATCTGGAGGGGGCGATTGTCTTTTTGGCTTCGCCCGCAAGCGACTACATGAGCGGCCACGTCATGACGGTGGACGGCGGTTGGTGCGGACGTTGAGGCTACGCTTGCGGTGGATGTTTAAATGCTGGTCATCAAAAATTTGCTTATTTTTTGCAATCGGCGGCTCGACTTTTGGGCGCCGACTATGCACTTTCCCGCCAACAACTTGTTGCCCGGCCGACTCCGAACCCCTTCGGCACTCCCCACAACCGTCCTAGCCCGATTCCCTATGAAAACTTCGCGCCTGTTCATCTCCTTGGTCGCTCTGTTCTCCGCGCTTTCGACCGCCCGCGCGGCTCAGTATGATCAACGCGTCACGAGCCTCGCCACCCGCGGCCAAGTAGGCACCGGCAACAACGTCATGATCACCGGCTTCATCGTGACCGATGGCGCGCCGAAGCGGATTCTGATCCGTGCCGTTGGGCAGCGCTTGAGCCAGGCGCCGTTTGGGCTCACGGGGGTTTTGACGAATCCGATCTTACGCGTGTTCAATAGCAGCGGGCAACTCGTGCTCGAGAACGACAATTGGAACAGCAGCGACAACGATCAAGCTGCGCTGGCCGCCGCCACCGCTTCAGCCGGCGCGTTTTCATTCGGCAACAGTGCCAACAACGACTCGGCCCTCATCGCGACCCTGGCCCCTGGCACCTACACCGCTTCGGTCAGCGGCGTCGGCAACACGTCCGGGATCGGCCTGCTCGAAGTTTATGATCTCACCGGCTCCGCCCGGCTACTCAACATCTCGACGCGTGCTCTGGTATCGCCGGGCAACGGGATTCTGATCGCCGGCGTGAATATCGCTCCCGGCGGCGGATCGCGGCGACTGATGGTGCGGGTGGCCGGACCGTCCCTAAACGGGCTTGGCTTCACCGGATTTTTGAGCGATCCCGTCTTTTCGATTCTAAACTCATCTGGCCGGATCGTGGCCGGAGCGGGTAATGATAACTGGGACTCGGACGGCGCCGCCAACACCGCCGCACTTTCGGCGGCGTTTGCGCAGAACGGCGCGTTTCCCTTCGCTCCCGGGGCCCGAGACTCGGCGGTCCTCGTCGACCTCCCTCCGGGCGGCTACACGATTCAGGCATCCGGCGTCGGCGGCACCGGGGGCGTGGCCTTGATCGAGGTCTACGATCTCACCTCCGAGGTTTTGTCGACGGTCAGCGTGGCTGCATCCGTCGTGAGTGTTGATTCGCGGGGAACCGCTCCTGCGGTCTTCACGCTCAACCGCGTCGGTAACCTCACTTCTGCGATCAACGTCGCCTACACCATCGGCGGAACGGCCCAATCCGGGGTCGATTACGCGCCCGTGAGTGGCGTGGCGTCGTTTGCAGCGGGAGCATCCACGGCGACCGTCACGCTTACGCCGCGGGTTAATTCCGGCAATCTCAACAACCGCACGGCCACCCTCACGCTGATCGCTAACCGGACCTACGGCGTGGCGGCTGCCGAGTCGGCGAGTGTTTCTTTTTTCTATAATTCCGGAGCGCTCTACGTTTCCAATCTCCGCACGCCTTCCACGGTCATGGGTTCCACGGCCAACGGCACTGGCACCATCCTTTTGGCGCCGGACGAAAAGTCCGCCTACATCAACGTTTCGTTCTCAAACTTGAGTTCGCCGCAGGTACTTGGGTACCTTTACATCGACGGAAACTACCTCCTCAAATTGCCTCAAGGTCAGGTCAGTAACGCGTTCTGGGACTTCGCGCCCACCCTCGGCTACAGCTCCTCAGACCTCGTTGCGGCGCTCAAAGCCGGCCGTATCACGATCACGATTGATTCGGCCAGCAATCCCACAGGCGAACTCGCCGGTAGTTTTGTGCGGAACTCCGGTACGTCCGTCTTCAACTCCCCGCCGCCTCCTCCGGCGGTCGATCTGGCTCGGATCACCGCGCAAGATGCTTCGCGTTTCTTGGCCCAAGCGACGTTTGGCCCGAAAAACGATGAGATCTACGCCCTTACCGTTAAGGGCTACACCGCTTGGTTGAACGAACAGATGGCCTTGCCGGCCTCGTTGCATCTCGCCGCGGCCAATACCGATTTTGCGCTCAACAATGCCGGCGGGGCCGGCGGTAACGCCAATGCAATGCCCCCTGTATTGAATACCCGCATCGGCGGGGTTCATCGGCAGAACGCTTGGTGGAAGCTGGCGGTAAACGCCCCTGACCAACTCCGCCAGCGCGTCGCCTTTGCCCTGAGCCAGATTCTTGTCACGTCCGATACCAACAGCACGATCAACGCTTGGCAGGACGGCCACGCTCAATATTACGATCTGCTGGTACGTGGTGCCTTTGGTAATTTCCGCCAGCTCCTCGAGAATGTGACGCTGAGCCCCAACATGGGTATCTACCTCAGCTCGCTGCGGAACGCCAAAGCCACGTTCAACAACCAAGGTGTCCAACTCACCCAAGCCGACGAAAATTACGCGCGCGAAGTGATGCAGCTGTTCACCATCGGTCGCAACGAACTCCAGCCCGACGGCACCCTCAAACTCGACGTCAACGGTCAGCCGATTCCCACCTACACGCAGGACATTATTGTCCAGACCGCCAAGGTCTTCACGGGTTGGGGCTTTTTCCAAAGTGTGGCCACGCCCAACTTCCGTGGCACCGGCCCCGGCAGTGAGAGCTATCTCAACCCGATGGTGCTCTTTCCTACGTTCCACGACGACACGGCAAAAACGATCGTCACCGGCAAAGTTCTCCCCGCTAACCAAGGCGGCATTAAGGACCTCAAGGACACGCTGGACACGCTCTTCAATCACCCCAACACGCCGCCGTTTATCTCCCGTCAGCTCATCCAGCGTCTGGTCACGAGCAATCCCAGCCCGGGTTACGTGTACCGTGTTGCCTCCGCCTTCGCAAATAACGGAGCGGGCGTGCGCGGCGATCTCGGCGCGGTTGTGCGTGCGATCCTGACCGATTATGAAGCCCGTTCGCCGGCCTTCTTGAACTCGGTCGGATTTGGCAAATCGAAGGAGCCGCTGCTCCGCGCCACGGCTCTCCTCCGTGCCTTTAATGGAGCTTCCGATGGCGGTCGTTACTTGGGGGCCTACTCAAATCCAGAGGGAAGCGGGCTGGCCCAAGCGGCCCTGCGGGCCCCGACGGTGTTCAACTTTTTCGAGCCTGAATACGTGCATCCTGGCGTGTTGGCCGCCGCCGGTCTTTTCGCTCCCGAATTTCAGATTTTTACGGATACGACGGCGATCACCATCCCCAACTATCTTTACAACATGCTTTACGCGACTCGCAACGCTACGAACGTCGGCCTGACGTTGACCGACCTGTTGCCCTTGGCTCGGTCGCCGCAACAACTCGTCGATTATGCCAATTTGGTTTTGGCCGGTGGCACGATGGCCCGGTCGGATACCGAGCTCATTGTTTCAGCTCTTACCCGAATGCCCGCCAGCACGTCCGACCTTGAGCGCGTGCGTTCTGCTCTCTACCTCGTGGTCACCTCCCCCGAGGGTTCGATTCAAAAATAATCCGCGCTCCCCACCGAAAAGCCACCGCTCCCATGAATCCAAAAAATCCTTCGTTCGATCCTGCCCGCCGCCAGTTCATCGGTTCCTGCTGCGCTGCCGTCGGTGCTACAGGTATGTTGTCCACGCTCGCGCAGCTCCGGCTGACGGGCGCGCTCGCCAGCCCTGACCAAGGCCCGGTCGTCCCTACCGCCGCCGGCGCGCTGCCCTCCGATTACAAAGCCCTCGTCTGCCTCTTCTTCGCCGGCGGTAACGACGCCAACAATCTCCTGATCCCCAACGACGACGCCGGCTACGGTTCCGCCGCCGCCGCCACCGGTTACGCCTCGATCTCCGGGGGCCGTGGCGCGCTCGCCCTGCCGCGCAGCTCCCTGCTGGGCCTCAACCCCAAGACCTCCGACGGCCGCGCTTGGGCCCTGCACCCTGCACTCAACTTCGACCTCGCCGGCACGAACACGACAGGCCTCAAGTCCCTCTTCGATTCGGGCAAGATGGCCCTTCTCGCCAACGTCGGTACCCTCGCCGTGCCCACGACCAAGGCCCAATACATGGCCCGCTCCGTGCCGCTTCCGCTCCAGCTCTTTTCGCACAACGACCAACAGGTCGAATGGCAGAGCAGCATTCCCGACCGGGCGTTCACCTCCGGCTGGGGCGGCCGGATGGCCGACCTCACCGACGCGATGAACTCGAACAACTCGATCTCGATGTCGATCACCTTGAACGGCCAAAACGCGTTCCAAGTCGGCTCGAGCCCGAAGGTCGCCCAGTACGCCGTCAGCCCCACGGGCGCCATCACCGTCTCCGGTTCCGCTTCCCCGGTCGGCACCGGCTTCCAGAACATCCGCACGAAGGCCCAAAACGACCTGCTCGCCGCGCAAAACCAAAACCTTTTCGAAACCGCGTTTGCCGGACTCACCTCCAACGCCATCTCCGACAGCGCCCTTGTGGCCAGCATCTTTGCCGGAGCGGTGCCCTTCACCACCGCGTTCCCCACGACCAGCCTCGGCCAACAGCTCCGCACGATCGCCCGCCTCATCGCCGCCGCACCCAAGCTCGGGCTCAAGCGCCAGGTCTTCTTCGCCCGCATCGGCGGCTTCGACCTCCATGATGCTCAAGTCAACGCCGGCAACACCGCGACCGGAGCCCACGCGAACATCTTCGCCGACATTTCCCGTAGCCTCTCGTCCTTTTACAACGCCACCGTCGAACTGGGCGCCGCGGAACAAGTCACGACGTTCACGGCCTCGGACTTCGGCCGCACGTTTAACACCAACGGCGACGGCTCCGACCATGGCTGGGGCTCGCACCACTTCATCGTCGGCGGCGCGGTCAAAGGCGGCGACATCTACGGCCGCATGCCCAACCTCACCCGCAGCGGCCCCGATGACTCGGGTTCCCGCGGCAACTGGATTCCGACCACCAGCGTCGATGAATACAGCGCGACGTTGGCGACCTGGTTCGGCGTCAGCCCGACCAATCTCTCCACGGTCTTGCCCAACATCCGCCGCTTCACCGATTCCCGCGCTCTCCCGGCTTTCCTCTAAATAAGTAGGGCAGGGTCTCCGACCCGCCCTCCTCGCGCACAGAGAGGTGGTCGCTCCCACAGGCGACCAGCCGTCTCGCCTTTGATTCCTGATCGATCTGCCTTTCGGAATGTCTTTCCGCCGCCTTCTGCTCGTCCTCGGCTTGGCCCTGCTTGGCGGAGCCCTTGTTTGGTCGTTGCTCCCGCGCCGCCCGGCCGATTCCTCCCCGGCGACTCCTTCACCCGCCGCTCCCGCTGCGCCGGCCGCGCCTGCTGCGCCGTCGCTCCCTGTTGCTCCCGTTCCTTTTGCGGGCACGAACGATCGGCCTCTTTTTGTTGATTCGTCTCCTGCCGTTTCTGTCGCAGCCGCGCTCAATGCTCCCGGCGGCACCATTACTCGCGACCTCACGCTCTTAAACGACTTGCTGAGCGACTGGCGTATCAATTTCCCCAATGCCGGCAACCCTTGGGGTGAAAACGCCGAGATCACGGCCGCGCTCACCGGCGACAACTCCCTCGGTCTTCGCCTGATTCCGCGCACCCATCCGGCGATCAACGCCGCGGGCGAACTCGTTGACCGTTGGGGCACTCCCTTCCTTTTTCACGCACTCGCCGGAGACCGCATGGAGGTCCGCTCCGCCGGTCCCGATAAGAAATTCGGCACGCCCGACGACGCCCGCTTGACGCCTCCGCCACCCCCCGGCGGTGAGCCGTTGCTTTAGCTTTAGCACCGACCGGTGGTCGGTTGCCGATCGACTCGGCCGCGTCGCATTTCATTGCAACCTTGAGCGTCCGTCGGCGTCTCGACAACCGTCAGCGAATCTCCAACTTCAGCTCCAATATGCCCTCGACCTTCCGTTCCGTCCCTTTCCAAACCAACCCCCTGATCCGGGCGTCGAAAAGCCGCCGTGCTTTCACGCTCTTGGAAATCCTCGTTGTGCTCGCGATCATCGGCCTGCTCGCCGGCCTCGCGATCAGCAACGTCGATAAGATTTTCGGCGGCGCCCAGACTACGACGGCCTCGCTCTTCGTCCGCGAAAGCATGAAGACCTCGCTCACGACCTATCGCATCCATGTCGGCGATTACCCGTCCACGTCGGACGGCATCCAAGCCCTCATCGCCGCTCCGGCCAGTAAAGCCGACCGGTGGCGCGGCCCATACATCGAAGGCAACAAGGTCCCGCTCGATCCTTGGGGTGAGCCCTATCAATACCGGTCCCCGGGCGCGAAAAATAAAGGGAGTTATGACCTGTATTCCAAGGGTCCGGACAAAGTCGACGGCAACGAAGACGACATCGGTAACTGGGATGCCCCGGCTGCGCCCACTAAGTAATCCATGACCGAGTCAGGCCACCGGCTCCCGCCGCCCGGACCGGCCACAGGGTTAAAGCGGGTTAGTCTTAACCCTCCGCGCTGCGCCCGAAATCGCGCCGGATTCACGCTGCTTGAGATTCTTCTCACGCTTGCGCTTATCGGCCTCCTGGCCGGCGCCCTGATCGGCGGATCCTCCGCGTTGATTTCCGAGCGCGCGCCTTCCGCCAACGATGTCTTTTGGTCGGCGGTTCGCACTGCCCGGAAGACTGCCCTCAATTCGCAGCGCGACATCGCGTTTCGTTTCGACGAAAAGGCCAAGGCGTTTGTCCTCACCTCGTTTGACGGGGTTTCCAAAACGATCCCGATCCCCGGCGCGCCCGCAGATTTGGGCGTCGATTTCCTCTCCACCCAACGCACGGGCGGTTTGATTTTGCTCGGTGGGAGCGTCGTTGAGACGGAACCGCTGCCCGGCGGCGTCACGTTTTACTCGGACGGCACCTGCACGGCGTTTCGCCTGCAAATCAGGCTCAACGGCGGCGCCAGCATCATCGCGATCGACCCTTGGACTTGCGCGCCCGTCATCCCGCGCGCCCCTAACCCGTGAAGCATCGATCAGCCAGATTTCGCTCCGGCTTCAGCCTCCTCGAGGTGCTCGTCGCATTGATGATCTTCGGCTTGGCCGCCGTCGTCCTCGGCTCCACCTACGTCAACGTTCTCAACAGCTACGAGGCCGTTTCCCGCGGCAACACCCGCGACGAAGACGTCGCCTTCGCCCGCGCCCAACTTCTTGCCGAACCCGATCGCGCCAAGGTCGAGGCCGGGGCCGAGTTTGAGGCCACCGAGGGCCGCCGCGTCCGCTGGACCGCCACGCTTGCGAGCACGACGCTGCCCGACCTCTTCACTGTGACTTTTGTCTGCGAGATCTCCGACAACTCCAAGGGCGGCGATTCGCAGAAGACGACCCAGGTGTTCACCGTCCTTCGGCCCACGTGGTCTGATGCCGTCGAGAAATCCCAGCTCCGCCAAGCCGTGCAAGACCGCATCGCGGAAATCCAGGGGAAGACCAAAAAATGATCGCACGTCGCCAAGCTTCCGGGTGGGCCGAGCAACCGCCGGGTGCGCGTGCTCTCCGAACACGCTTCGCTTTTCGCATCGGATCGAAAATCAAGCATTCAAAATCGAGAACCCAATCCGCTTTCACTCTCCTCGAAATTCTTCTTTCCCTCGCGCTGGTTGCGATGCTCCTCGTCGCGATGAACACCTTCGTGTTTTCGATGGGCGAACTCTGGGGCAAGAACACCGACGTCCGCCTCTTCGAGCAACACGTCCGCGCCGTCACCCGCGCCCTTGAGCGCGAACTCCGCGCCGCGACCCTGCCTCCCGCCGCGCGCGCCAACGCCTCGCCGGTCGCCCCGCAGGAAATCCGGCCTACCGGCGGCGCGACCGATACGCTGCTCACCTTTGAGCTGCCCGCCGGCACCCGTCTCATCACTTGGCCCGGTCCGGCCCTGCCCGAGGTGGTCTGCTCGCTCCAAGCGCGGCCGCAGGAGGGCCTCGTGCTGCTCTGGCACTCCCGCCTCGAAACCCGTTTCGATTCCGACCCGCCGCGGGAGACGGTGCTCACGCCCTTCGTCACCGCGCTGGCGTACGATTACTACGATGCGGCGCTCATGCGGTGGACCACCGAGCCTGCGCTCAAAAAAGAAAACAACGGCCAAGCCACCGCGCCCCAGCGGCTCCGGCTGAAATTCGCTCACGGCAAACTCACCCGCGAGACCGTGGTCGCTCTCGGCAACACGCCCCAAGGCCTGCCCAATTTTTGATGAGTTCTCGATTTTCGATTTTCGATTCTCGATTCGCTTCGGACTTACCCAAAGCGCCGAAAGCTCGCGTGCGTCCGCCATCAAAAATCGAGAATCGAAAATCGGAAATCCCGACGCTCCCGCAGCGCGCGTCCGTCCTCGTGATCGTCATGGTGACTCTAATTTTTACCGCTCTGGCGCTCACTGTCTTTCTGGAAAAGGCCTCCAACGACCTCATCGTCGAGGCCCGCGAGGCCGACACGCGTCGCCTCCGCCAAGAAGCCTACTCCGCGCTCGAGACCACGCTCGCGGTTCTCGAACAGTTTCGTGCCGCGTCCAACGGCCTCCACTCAGCCGCCGAAGGCTGGGCCGATCCGCTCGGGTTCGCCGCCTACGCGCCGGGCGACGGGCGCACGGTCGAAGTCGCCTTCGAGGACGAGAGCGGAAAACTTTCCTTGCCGCGCGCCACCGGCGTTCAACTCCAGAATCTTTTTATCGCCTGGGGCCTCACGACCGCCGACTCCGAGAAACTCGTTGATGCGATCCTCGGTTGGAAGCAGCGCAACCACACCTACACGACCGCCCTTTCGACCGCCTACGAACAATCCGTCGTGCCCTACACCGAGCCCCGCCGGTCCCTCCGCTCCTATGAGGAACTGGCCGCCATCGAGTTCGCCCGCACCGTCTTCTTCGACGAGAATGGCCGCGCCACCGACCTCTATCGGCGCTTCGCCGAAAACGTTTCCCTGCTGAATTTCCGCGAGAGCAATCTTAACGGTGCCCGTTCCGATGTGCTCACCGCGGTCGGCGAATTCGATGAAACTCAAAAACGCCGGCTCGACGAATATCGCACCGGCACCGGCACGTCCACGTCGACCGGTCCCGGCTGGTTCACCGCCGGCAACGATGCTCGGCGTTTCCTCGGCGCCACCGGCCGCGCCAACGCGTTTGCCACCACCATCAGCGCGCTTCGCATTCGGGTGACCGTCCGCGAGGGCCGCTCCGAGTATCGGCTCAACGTCGTCGTGTCGCCCCAGGGCGGCGGAGCCACCAGCATCATCACCACGGCAACCGCCGCCCGCGCCAACACCCCCGAAAATGACGCCGAGAGTACTTCCAATGTCACCGCGACGGCCCAACCATCGTCTCGGCCCACGGGAGCCGCCACGGCCGCCGCCCCTCGCATCAACTATCCGTTCACCATTCTCCAGCTCGTCGAAAACGAACCGCTCCCCCCGCCACCCCCTCCGCCGCCGTCTTGATCGGTCATGGCGGGCGGCGCGGCGACGCGGCAATCCTACTCGCCGCGCCGTTTTCTCTCTCTTTCACTCTGATTCTCCTTTTTCCCTTTCTGCGCATGAGCGATTCTCCTCTTAAATTTCTCCGGGCCGGTCCGCCGCCGCCCAAAGTCAGTCTTTTGCCCGACGCGCTGTTTTTTACCCGCGCCATTCCCGTCGCCCCCGATACCCCGGCCGCCGACGTGGCCGCGCAGGTCGAGCTCGCCCTTGAATCGCTCGCCCCGTTTCCCGTCGCCCAACTTTACCACGGCTACTACTTCCCGCCCGGGGCGACCGCCGCTTTGGTCTTCGCCTCCTATCGCCGGCGCTTCACCGCCGAGCAAACCGAGCTTTGGTTCGACGCCGATCTCGTGCTTCCGACCTTTGCCGCCGTCCTCGGCGCGCCGCTGGACCCCGGCACGACCGTCATCATCACGCACGCCGAAAGTCTCACCGCGCTGCACTTCGTCGCCGACGGCCCGACCCAGATTTTCACCGCTCCGTTGCCACCTGCGACCGACGACCCCGCCGCCAACGAGGCCGCGCTCGCCGCCGCCAAGACCGAGTTGCTCCGCACCGTCGGCGGTAGCCTCAAGGTGCTCGATCTCGCCACTCTCCCGGTCGCTCAACCTGCCGCCAGCGACGGTGAGTTCACCTTTGTCGCCGGCGAAGTGACCTCGCGGCTCCCCGCCGCCACCGCCGCCGCCCTCGATGTGCGCGACAAGGCCGATCTCGCCGCCCGCCGCCGCGGTCTCGCCCGCGACCTGCTCTTTTGGCGGGTGGCCGTCGGCTGTGTCCTTGCGCTCGTCCTTCTCGCCGTGGGCGAACTGGTGCTCGGCGTGGGTCGCGCCACGTGGCAACAGGCCCGCCTCAAACAAGTCGCCGCGCAAAAGCCCACGGTCGAAAAAATCATGAACGCGCAGGCGCTCGCCACCCGCATCGAGGATTTGGCGACCAAGCGGCTGCTCCCGATGGAGATGATCTCCCTCGTGGCGGGAAAAATCCCCGGCAATATCCGGTTCTCCCGCGTCACCACCGAGTCCAAAGATCTCGACCGCGCCGTCATCGAAGCCCGCACCGACAACAGCGGCGAGATCACGCTCTTCAAGACCGCGCTCGAAGGCCTGCCCGAAGTCGCCTCCGTCGAAATCAGCAGCCAGCGCAATTCGCCCGGCTCGCCCACTACCAGCTTCACCGTCACGACCACCTTCAAACCCGGCGCCGTCAAGCCGGCCGCTGCGCCATGATCCGCACCCTCCGCGCTCTCTTCCTCGCCCGCCTGCTCCGCGAAAAATTGCTGCTCGTGGCCTTCGCCGTCCTCGGCGTCGCCATGTGGTTCTCCGGCTTCAGCGACCGGGCCGGTGTTTTCTGGCGCGAGCAACGCTCCACCACCGTCACCCTCGCCGAGCAGAAACAGTGGCTGGCGAACCGCGCCGCCATCGAAGCCGCCGCCCAGAAATCCGCCGGTCGACTCGACGCCGCCAGCACGCTCGACGCGACTCGCCTCTACGCCGAAGTGGATAAAATCGCTCGCGATGCCGGCCTCAACCCCGGGCTCGGCGAGCAACGCGATGTGATCGGCGATCAATTCTCGGTTCATTCCCTGCAAGTCACGGTGAACCGGGTGGACTGGGAGTCGTTGAAGAAATTCTATCTAAATCTTCAAGCGCGCTCGCCCTACATCAGCATCGAGCAATTCGCCCTCAACGCGCCGCCTACCGGTTCGCCGCTCACCGCCGTCCTCCGCGTGTCGTCGGTCGAGGTCGCCAAGTAAGATCCACCGCGCCGGTCGAGCTGCACGGTGTCCCGCCCACATTCGGGGATTAGGGGTGATCATGGCGCCGGTCGTTAGCGCCTCCGCTGACTGCTGACCATCCCTTGGCCCGGTGGAGCTCCCGGTTGCAGTGAAACGGCCTGTGCAGAATCCGGTGGTGGACTCGACGCGCCGGGGTTTTGGGTCAAGGTAGGGCCATGGCCAAGATCGGGATGGGACCAACTCAAAGCGGGGATGCGCAGCTGGGCTGGAGGCTGGAGCACACTTACGCGCAGCTGCCCGGGGCGTTGCATGTCGCCGTCGCGCCCACTCCGGTGCGCGCTCCGCGGATGCTGGTTTTCAACCGCCAGCTGGCGATGGAACTGGGCTTGGAAGGCGAGCGGTTGGCGGGGCCCGAGGGGGCGCAGATTTTTTCCGGGAATTCCCTGCCGCCGGGCGCGTCGCCGCTGGCCCAGGCCTATGCGGGGCACCAGTTCGGACACTTCGCGACGTTGGGCGATGGGCGGGCGATCTTGCTGGGCGAGCACATCACGCCGCGGGGAGAGCGTTTCGATGTGCAGCTAAAAGGCGCGGGGCCGACACCGTTTTCACGTCGGGGCGACGGGCGGGCGACGCTGGGGGCCATGTTGCGGGAATACATCGTCAGCGAGGCCATGCACGCGCTGGTCATTCCCACCACGCGAAGTCTGGCGGTGGCGGGCACGGGAGAAGAAGTGGGGCGGCAAGACGGGGCGCGACCGGGCGCGGTGCTCACCCGGGTCGCGGCGAGTCATATCCGCGTCGGCACGTTTGCGTGGGTGGCGGCGCGACGGGACGAGGAGTTGTTGGCCGCGTTGGTGGACTATACGGTAAAGCGTCATTATCCGGAACTGGCGGCGGCGAAGAACCGGGCTCTCGCGCTCTTCGAGGCGGTGGCGGAGCGGCAGGCGGCGCTGATCGCGCGGTGGATGCACGTGGGTTTCGTGCATGGAGTCATGAACACGGACAACATGGCGTTGTCGGGCGAGACGATCGATTACGGTCCCTGTGCGTTCATCGACGCGTATGACCCGGCGACGGTGTTCAGCTCAATTGACGCTCACGGGCGTTACGCGTTCGGCAATCAGGCCCGGATCGCGCAATGGAATCTGGCGCGTTTGGCGGAGGCGTTGTTGCCGTTGATCGATCCGGTGGAAGCGGTGGCAGTCGAGCGGGCGAACGAGGCAATCGCGCGTTTTGGGCAGCGATTCCAATGGCACTGGTTGGCCGGGATGAGGCGCAAGCTGGGCTTGGCAAACGAAGAGGCCGAGGATGTGGCCCTGGTCGAGACGCTGTTGGAGTGGATGCGGGCGACGAAGGCCGACTTCACGAACACGTTCACCGGGCTGGAAACGCTGGAGGTGGCCGACGCTGGATTTGCGGACTGGAAGGCAAGCTGGCGGGCGCGGCTGACGCGGCAGGCGCAGGGCGCAGAGGAGGTGATGCGGCTGCGCCGGGCGAATTGTCCGGCGGTGATTCCGCGCAATCATCAGGTCGAGGCCGCGCTCGCGGCGGCCGAGCAGGGCGACCTGTCGGTGATGGAGCGACTGCTGGCGGTATTGGCCGCGCCCTACGATTACGGAGTGGCGGCGGCCTACCGGGAACCGGCACCGAATGGCGGTGCCGGATATCAGACATTCTGTGGAACGTGAGGCGGCCCGAGGTCCGGGCCGGACTCATGGGCAAAATGCCCGGGCCACGTTTCGATCGGATGGGTCTCGGCGATGCGCGAGACGGTTTTTTGGAGGCAGCGAAGAGGCGATTGCAGGGTAGGGAAGCCTCTCCGAGACGTCCGAGGCTTGCCCGGCGTTTTTGTGAGGAAAAGCGGACGGCTCACAGAGCCGTCCGTACCTTTTCGGCCCTAGATCAGAATTTCTTCGTCACGTCCAAGTAAAGGAAGCGCGGGAGGAAAGAGCTGGTGGATTCGCCGTAGCCGGTGGAGGACGCGGTGAGGGGCGGATTCCGGTCGAAGATGTTATTCGCACCGAAGGTGACTTTCGTCGCGTAGGGCAAATCGTAGCTGAGTTGCACGCCGGTGATTGTTTGCTGTTTCACGCGCACGAGGCTGGGGGCGAGATCGGCGAAACCGGAGATGTAGTCGGCCGTGACGCCAGCGCCCAGTTTGCCGCGTTGCCAGGCGACGCCGGCGTTGCCGCGGAAATTGGGAACTTCAAAGGTGCTGATGGTCTCGACGGTGGGCAGATCGGCGCGGGAGCGGATCTTCGAGTGATAGGTGCGGCTGCCGGCGGCGCGCACGGTGAACTGGCCGAATTGAGCGGTGGAGAATTTGTATTCGGCGCTCACATCGAGACCGCTCGTTTCCGCGGTGCCGAAATTGCCGGTGACGGTGCGGATGCGGAGGACTTCACCGGGGAGGCCGTTGGCGGTGTCGCTGGCGGTGGGGGCGGCGCGGTCAACAAAGCCGGGGAAGAGCGTCGGGTTGGCGAGGATGATCGCGGCGGTGGCGGGCGGTCCGATGCGGTCGCGGACTTCGACGTCGTAGTAGTCCACGCTGAGGGAAAGGCCCTTCAGGAATTTCGGTTGGAGAAGGATCCCGTAGTTGCGCGACTCGGATTTTTCGGGGCTCAGATTGGGGTTGCCGCCAGAGGTGATGATCCGGAGACCGGTGGCGGTGTCGTTGACGTTCGAACCGGGGCGGCCGGCGCGGAGCGGGTCGGGGATGTTGAAGAAATTACCGGTGCTCTGCGGCTGATAAAGCTCGGCGAGGGATGGGGCGCGATAGCCCTTGCCCCAAGAGCCGCGGAACGAGACCTGCGAATCAAACGGCTGCCAGCGGAAGCCGACCTTGGGGACGGCGGTGTTGGTGAAGCCGGCGTCGCTGTAGCGCTCGGCGCGGCCGGCGGCGTTCAGCTCCAACGTGGAGAGGAGCGGGATCTTTTGCGACGGTGCGGTGAGCGGCAGGCTGAACTCGGTGTAGAGCGCCTGCACGCGGCGGGAGCCCTTGGATTGGGGGACGGGCACGCCCTGACCGATGAGTTGGTCTTGGTCGCGTTTGTCGCGGAAACGTTCCTCACGGGCCTCGACGCCGGTGGCGAGTGCGAGGGCGCCGGCGGGAAGCGAAAGGACGTTGCCGTTGGCCTGCGCGTTGAAGGAGGTGAGCTCGGTGTAGGCCTCGCGGGTGGCGCGGGAGCGGATCCGTTCGATCGCGGCAGGAGAGTTGACGATGCCGCGGGTCGGGTTCGTGAAAAGGTTGAGCGCGGTGGCGCGGTTGGTGTCGGCGAGGGCGGCGTTGACGGCGGACTGAGAGAGCCAACCGGTGGGGAGTTCGTTCTTGGACTTCGCGAGATTGTAGAGGACGGAGGAGTCCCAGGTCCAGGTGTCGCCAAACTTGCCCTTCAGACCGCCGACGAGGCGCTTGAAGGTGTTGGTGGTCTCGGTGGCGCGGGGACCGGCCTCGAGGAAACGGTAAACGAGGGTGGCGCCGACCGTGGCATTATTGACGACGGCCACGCCGAAGGGATTGAAGGCGGCGTTGGCGGGCAGGGTGACGGAGTTGAGATTGCTGATCGCGACGGCGGAGAGGTATTCGAGGTTGGTGTTCGTCTGGTAGTTCACTTCGCCGTAAGCGGTGACGCTCGGGGTGAGTTCGTAGCGGGCGGTGGCGAGGGCGCCGTAGCGCGTGACGCGGGGCTGCGGGGTGAGGGCCTCGTTGATGTTGTGGCGGTTCTGCGGGGCGGTGGCCAAGGTGGTGTTGAAGACCGGGGGGAAAGCGCCCGAGGAGAAATCAACGGTGAAGGTGCGGGCGCCGGCGGCGGTGCCGGCGGGGATTACGGCGCCGGTGATCGGGTTGGTCGCGCCGACGGGGACAACAAACGTGCCGGGGGTGGAACCGTTGGCGAGGGCGACGAGTTTCGGGGAGAGTTCGCCGTATTGGATTTTCGCCTGATGCATGTAGTTCGCGAGGGCGAAGACGCGGAGCTTGCCGCTGGTGGCGCCGGTGTAGGCGCTGCCGCGGAAGGTGTTGGCGGCGATGTCGCCGGGGAAATCGCCGTAGAACGCGCGGACGGTTGAGCCTTGGACGTTGTCCTTGAGGATGACGTTAAACACGCCGGCGACGGCGTCGGCGCCGTAGATGGCGGACGCGCCGTCTTTGAGGACCTCGACGCGGGCGATGGCGTCGACGGGGATCATGTTAAGATCGACGAACTGGGTGGTGCCGAGTGCGGCGGCGGTCCCGCCTTGGGCGAAGGGCGCGGGGGTGACGCGGCGGCCGTTGAGGAGGACGAGGGTGGAGTTGGCGCCGAGGCCGCGGAGGGAGACGGAGGCGGTGCCGGGGGAGGAAGTGTTGACGCGGTTCTCGCCGAGACTGCCGGCGCCGACCTCGGGGATTTTCCTGAGGAACGAGTAAAGGCTACCGGTGCCGGCCTGCTCGACCTCGGCGGTGGAGAGGACGCGGAGGTTAACCCCGCCGGTGGACTCACCGGCGCGGAGATTGGAGCCGGTGACGGTGAACGCTTCGAGCTTCACGGTGTCGGCGGCGGGTGCGACCGGGGCTTGGGCGAACGTAAGCGCGGGCAGGACCGCGGCGAGTACGAGGATATGGGACAGGGTGCGTTTGTTCATGGTGTAAAGTGGCGGAGGGTGGACGAAAGACGCGAAAGCCAAGGTTGCAAGTGGAGAGTTGAAGCCGAACCGGGCACGGTTCTGGTCGAAAAGATTGCAAGATTTGAGCCACGTCACCGCCGAATTGGGCGAGTGGAAACAGGGCTCGCCGCTCCCAAACGGGACTACGGCAGCGGATTGATGCCTTCGGCGCGGACGGTCCACGTGCCGTCGCGGGGGAAGCCGGGTGCGGCCCCGGGCGGGGCGTCGTCCCAGCCGCCGGCGAGCATGGCCAGCTGGACTTGCCGACAGAAAATGGGGCACCGGCATCTACTTGGTTCAGAGCTGGATTGTGCCGCGTGATTAAAGCGCGGCGGTCAATCGGCTGAGCTCCAAGGATTATTCCAAGCGCTGAGATCAAACAGGGTGAACAATCGCGTGGTCATCGAAAGCGGTTTGAACCCAAAAGTGATTTGCAAGCGTGTGGAAGGGCATCCGAACTTGCGAAGATATGATCAAAAAACTTTTGCACACGCGGATGCGCGTCAACGATCTAGCCCGGACAGTAAAATTCTATGAGGAGGCGCTGGGGCTGACGGTTTCACGCCGGCACACCTCGCCGCGGGGCGCGCAACTCGCGTTTATCGCGACGCCGAACAGCGATGAAGAAATTGAGATCTGCCAGATGCCGCCGGGGGCACCGAGCGTGGTGGTGCAGCCCGACCTGATGCACCTCGCGTTTGAGGTGGAGAATCTCGTGGCGTTCGCGGCGGAGGCGGCGCGAAAGGGTTATCCCTTGAGCGATGGACCGACGCCGAGCGGCAGCGGGATGATCGCCTTCATCGACGCGCCCGAGGGGTATGAGGTCGAACTGATTGAGCGGCGGCGGTAAAAACGGGCGGCCGATTTGCTGGGCCGTTCATGCGTTCTCGCATGGCGGCGAACCGGCCAGACGGCTGGGTCTACACCCACTCAAGGCGCTGCTCGAGAAGGTGGGTCGATCGGGGAATCAAATAGGCGGCAGCTAGAGCCCAGCTGAACCTTTTGTCGCCTCATCGTCATCAGACTGAACCCGCCGAAAAATAACAAACAACGGCGAAGCCTCTTTTTCCGCCTTTGATCTCGGGTCGGCGGCGGGAGGTGGGGTCATGAAGTTTGAACTTTTAAGCAGAGGGAGTGAGCAGGGCCAAAGCGGGGAAGTAGGTGCGGAGGTAGCCGCGGTCGAGGGCGGCGAGACGGTCGGCCTGCACACTGGCGTGGGCGGCGATGAGGAAGTCGGGGATGAGCTGTTGACGTGGCCCACTCTCGCGCCGATAGCGCAGGAATATCTGGCCGGCGAGGTAAGCGGCGGCGGGTTCGATGGGATCGTAAGCGATACAGAGGGCGTCGAACCTAGCGAGTGCCTCGTCAACGCTCGCAAACCCGATGGAACACTCCGCAAAAACGACGGGACAAACCGCTAAGCTGCCCTCTTCGGCGGCGCGATTGAGGGCGGCACGCCACTGCTCCCAGCCAGCCTGACGTCGGAGGATGCAGAGGAGCACGGAGGAATCGATGGCTGTTCTCATGGCGAGGCGCCGGTGGGGATTTCCACAGGGCCGCGCAGGTCGTCCATCACCTCAATCGTGGTGAGGTCGGGCCAAGGATCTTTCCATCCCTTGGCAAACTCCCCCCAAGCTTGGGGTGGGATGGTTTTCGTGGCTTTGAGAAAAGGGGCCGTTTCATCGAAATCGAGGACATCGCCCGGCTTAAGGTGGAGCCGGTTGCGGACGCGGATGGGGATGGTGATTTGGCCTTTAGAAGTAAGCGTTGCTTGCATGAATATATTTGTAAGCTGAGAAAGTAAGGAAACCAAGGCTGGATTGCAGAAGTGCTAGAACGGTGGTTTTGATCAGTCAAGGCCTTGACGGGCAGTATCCAAGATACAATGCGCATCGGTTATGCCAACGTCCCTTGATTTCTAGAGGTTTTTCGTAGGCCGTCCGCTTGCGGACGCTCCGAGCGCCTGAGGCGGCCTACCGCCTGAAGTCTAAATATAATCAGGCATCGGTTAAACCCAGGATCGCGAGCCTCGCTGCGTTGTCTCCGGATTCATAGGCGGAGAACTTTGAGCGCTTGGAGGGGAACCGTCTCGTTAGGGGCCGACCCGATCAACTGACAATGGGCTGAAGCGCTGAAGCCCGGGTTTGACGGCCTGTTGCCGGTAAAAAAGGTGGTTTGCGCTCGGCTGAGCCCGTTTTCAACCTTGGGACCATGCGTTACCCCTTCGTCGTTGTGGCTGCGTTCCTGAGTGTTGTTTCATCCGGGCGTTCCGCCGAAACGTGGCGACCGCTTTGGAACGGCCGTGATTTGAGCGGCTGGTCAACGTGGCTCGCGCGGCCGCACGCGAGCACGGTGCTACCGGGCGAGGCGCGGGATGCGAAGGGCAATTTCACGCAGGTCCTCGGTGGCGGGCGCGACCCGCTGGCCGTGTTCACCGTGGTGGACATGGACGGGCAGCCGGCGATCCGGATCTCGGGGCAAGTGTTTGGCGAGCTGCGCACGCAGGCGGCGTTTTCAAATTATCACCTGCGGTTGCAGTTCAAGTGGGGCGAAAAGAAATGGGCGCCGCGCGATAAACCCGAGACGCCCCGGGATAGCGGGTTGTTGTATCACGTGCACGCGGAGTCCGGCGCGGAGGGGCGCACGTGGTCGCGCTCAACGGAGTTGCAGATTCAGGAGCGCGACGTGGGCGATCTTTACGCGGTGGGATCGTTTGTGTTTGTGCGCTCGGCGTTGCGCGTGGGCACGGGCAAGGCCGGAGCGCGGGCGATTTTTGACTATGATCCTAAGGCGGCTTGGAACGTGTTCGCCCAAGTCCCGGGTGCGGAGGGGCGCTGTGTGAAGCAGCCTGACAATGAGAAACCGACGGGCGAGTGGAATACCGTTGAGCTGGTGTGTTTTGGCGAGGATAGCATCCACATCGTGAACGGCAAAGTGGTGATGCGCCTGCACCGCACGGTGCGCCTCGATACGCCGACGCCGCAGACGGTGACCTCGGGGCCGCTCATTCTGCAATCGGAGGGGGCGGAGATTTTCTACCGCGCGATCGAGCTGCGTCCGATCACGGCGGTGCCGGCGGAATGGGCGGAGCGTTGAGCCGGCGCTTCGGGCGCCGCGCTCAAGGCGTGCCGGCGTCGATTTCGTCGAGATAACCTTCGTCGAAGGCGATCGCGGTGAAGGCGCTGTTGACGCGCGGGTCGGGCGGAATGCCGCCGTAGAGTTGCCGTAGCATCCACGAATATCCGCGGTGCATGGGAAAACCGGGCTTACCGATGTTTGGGGCGAGCTCGTTCCAAGCCGCGACCTTTTCCGCGCTGTTGTGGGGCCGCTGACGAAACCACTCTGCCACGACGGCATCGTCGCCGCCGGAGCGGGCGATCACGTCGAGAATTTCCTCTTTCGAGATTTCAAAGTGCCCGAGGAAAACGCCGTCGGTGGCGAGCGGGTGACAAAACGGGCGGACAAAGTCCGGATCGAGGGTGCCGGCCAAGTGGTGGCGGGCCTTGTCGATGAACCGGGGTAACCACACGCAGTCGGCCAGCCGGGCGGTGGGGCGACGCAGCATGAATCGTTTCACTGCCGCGTGATTCGGCGCTACGGGAGTCGATTCTGAGTCGGGGGGCGGCTGGCTCATGGGCAGAACCAAAAGATCAGTGCGCCGAGCTGGCAAGGTCGGGGAGGGGACGATGGGGTGAGGATGCCTGGCACACGGCGTGGCGTTGATCGAGATCTACGAAGTGCCGTAACGGGCAGAGTTCCGGCCGCGCGGCTTTCAAGTCCCCGCGTGCCGACTCAGGCCGATTTCGTTGCTGAGCGAAAAGGGCGGGGCGGAGGCCTCGCCCTACTTCTTCTTGGCGATGAACTGGGGCGAGGTTTCCATCTGCCCTCGGGTGACGCCGAGTTGGTTGAGCAGTTTCAACTCGCGCCAGACCTCCGCGCCGCTGATCTCGCCGCGGATGAGTTGTTGGTAGCGTGTGATCGTGCGGACGACCTCGTCGGCGCCCTCGTTGACGAACTCGACGCGGAAGCTGCGGGCGCCGAGCCCGAGCAGGCGGGCGACGTAGTCGGCGCCGGTCTGGGCCCGGTTGTTGTAAACGGTGTTGCGACAGCCGGCATCGGCTTTGAGCGGGAGTTCGGCGCCGACGCGGTCGCGCAGCGTGACGACGTGGGTGTCGCAAGGGCGGCCGCAGTCGCGGTAGTCTTTGCCGGTCGAGAGAAACGCGCAGAAGACGCAGTGCTCCATGTGAAACATGGGCATGCGTTGGTGAATCGTGAGGTCGAACCACGCGCCGGGTGCCCCTTGAAGAAGGGACTCGAGTTGGGTGATGTTGAGATCGTAGCTGGCGGTGACGCGCTCGAGGCCGTGGCGCTGGAGGTAGTGCGCGGCGGTGAGGGGATTGGCGACGTTGAGGGAGAAGTCACCGCGTTTGCGGTCGGCGGCGAAGTAGGCGAGATGGTCGTAGTTGCGGACCAGGTAGCCGTCGGCGTCGCAGGAGCGGACCTGTTTGAGAATCCATTCTTCGCCGGGTTTGGTGATGCGGGGAGGGGCAACCCAGATCGAAGAATTTTCGATTCTCGACTGGCGATTTTCGATTGGGCCGGCGCTCTGCCAATTGCGGAATTTTTGGACGGCGTCGCGGTAGTGCTTGGGGTTTTCGAACTCGCAATAGACGGTGGCGATGCCGGCGCAGGTGAGGGCGGCGTCGAGTTGGGCGAGGCTGCGGACGACGATGATGAGCTCCGGAGCCGCGGGCTCCGGCGCGGTTGAGAGCTGAGGGTTGAGAGTTGAAAGGACGGAAGAGGAGGCGTTGAGCTGCCAGCGCGGGGGCTGGGCGGCGAGTTGTTCGAGGGCGGCGATGGTTTCGCGGCGGAGGCGGTTGAGCTCGCTGACGGGAAGAATGACGGAGCCTTCGAGGTGATTGTGCAGATCGCCGAGGGAGAACGGCGTGCCGCCGAGGCGACCGAGTTGGTCGCGCAGGCGCTCGGTGGTGAGGGGCTGGTTCTCGGCGGCGGCGAGCGGGAGGGCAGAGGCGGCCTGAGCGACGTGGCCGTGAGCGTCGCGGGCGATGAGCGTGAGGGGGGCGCCGGCGTGGCCGTGGAGTTCGAGCGTGATGGGGCGGGTGAAGCGGATCTTTTCGCCTTCGAAGGTGGCGCGGAGTTCGCGGTCGAGGGCGGGGTCGTTGGTTTTCCAGACGAGTTGGCCGGCGCGGACGCGGGACCAATTGATGTCGCCATGGCCGAAGCGCAGGAGGGTGTCTCCGGAGCGGTCGCGGGCCGGTTCGACTTGGTAAATGCGGCCGCCCTCTTCGCGCTCGGCGGGGTTGCCGGCATCGAACACGACGCCGTCGCCGGGCTTGAGCGGGGCGGCGGGGCGGAGGGTAATCGTCTCACCGGAGACGCGGAGAATCTCGCCAAGCAAGACGCCGCGCTTGGTCCCGAAGCGGCCGTGGGCGAGTTCCTGATTGTTGATGCCGCGGAACCAGCCGGTGTATTGGCCGCGGGAGAACGCCATCTGGAGTTCGTAGTGAGCAGAGGCAGGGCTGAGGGCTGAGGGCTGAGAGTTGAGAGCTTGAGCGGAGGGGCCGCAAATCTGGTCGAGGGCTTGGCGGTAGACGCGGGTGATGCTGGCGACGTATTCGGGCGATTTTAGCCGGCCCTCGATTTTGAGCGAGGCGACGCCGGCGCGGACCAGATCGGGCAGGACGTCGAGACCGGCGAGGTCTTGGGGGCTGAGCAGGTAGCGGCGGTCACCGAGGTCGACTTTTTGGCCGTCGGAGATGAGGTCGTAGGGAAGACGGCAGGCTTGGGCGCATTCGCCGCGGTTGGCGGAGCGGCCGCCGAGGGATTCGCTGGTCAGGCACTGGCCGGAATACGCGACGCAGAGGGCACCGTGGACGAAGACCTCGAGGGGAAGCGGGGGCGCCGATCCGGCTTGGGCGATCTGGATTTTTTCGATTTCGGCGATGGAGTTCTCGCGGGCGAGGACGACGAGTTGGGCCCCGAGATCGCGGGCGAATTCGACGCCGGCGGCGCTGGTGACGGTGAGCTGGGTCGAGGTGTGGATCGGGAAATCGGGCGAGAGTGCGCGGATGAGGCGGCAGATGCCGACATCTTGGACGATGGCGGCGTCGACACCGGCGGCGATGATGGTGCGCAGGTAGGACTCGGCGTCGGCGAGCTCGGCGGTGAAGACGAGGGTGTTGAAAGTGACGTAGCCGCGGACGCCGCGATGATGCAGAAACTTCATCAACGCGGGCAGATCGGCCTGCGTGAAATTTTTTGCGCGCATCCGGGCGTTGAAACGCTCGAGGCCGAAGTAAATGGCGTCGGCGCCGTTCTCGACGGCGGCGCGGGCGCACTCCCAATCACCGGCGGGCGCAAGCAACTCCGGGCGCGCGGGTGCACGGGTCGGGGTGAGGGCGGCGGGTGCGGGTGTGGCGGCGAGCATGGGCGGAGACGAAGACGAAGTGCGGACGCCCGCAAACGGAATCACGTGGCGGGGCCGGCGAGGGGCGGAGTGTCGGATTTCTTGGCGGCGCGGGCGACGTGGGGCGCGGCGGCTTTGAGACGGGCGGCGAAGAACAGCGTGAGGCCGAAGAAACCGACCGAGGCGATCCCGAGCGCGGGGAAGCCGACGAGCCGGCCGCCGGCGCCGGTGGTGATGAAGACGCCGGCGAGGAGATTGGCGAGGCCGCCGGAGGCTTGCTGCAAGGCGGAGTTGACGCTCATGAAACCGCCCCGGTAGCGGGCGGAGACGGCATCGGTGACCATGGCCATGGCCGGGGCGAAGCGGCTGGACATCGTGACCATGAACGAAGCCATGAGCGCCGCGGCGACGGGGAAAGTCGCGGTTTCGAGATTGGTGAGGATCAGGACGACGACGGCGGCGAAAAACGTGATACCCGCCAGCAGGTGCAAGCGGTCCAGCCGGTCGCTGAGCCGGCCGACGATCGGCGCGGTGATGAACGCCGCGATGCCACCGATGGCGTAGAGTTTGGGCAGATCGGATTCGGCGAGACCGTAGTTGATCACAAACGACGGGGCGAGAAACGGGATGATGCAGGCGCCGGCCATGACGAGGAAACACGTGACGGCAAATGCGCGCAGATGAATGCCGCTCGTGACGATTTCACGCATCTGGCGGATCGGCTGGTGATTCTTGATGGCCGTGCGGATGTTGGGCAACGCGAAGAGGGCCAAGGCCAGAATGAACGCGGAGCAACCGGCCAGCAGGTAAAAGGGCGCGTGCCAGTCGAACCAGCCGGCGAGCGTCAGCCCGAGCGGAACGCCGAGGACGGAGGCGAGCGGAAAGGCGGACATGACGTAACTCATCGCGCGACCCCGGCGGGTGGGAGGGATGATGTCGCCGATCATGGCGGTGACGAGAGAGCTGGAGATGCCGCCGAAGGCGCCGGCGATGAGCCGGGTGATCAGCAAAGCGGAGTGGGTGGGCGCGAGGGCGCAGGCGAGAGTGGCGAGACCGAAGCCGGCGTAAACGACGACGAGCGCGCGCTTGCGGTCGATGCGGTCGAGGAAAAACCCGCCGGCGAAACCGCTGAGAGCGGCGGCGAGCCCGTAAGCCGCGACGAGGTGGGTGAATTGCGCGGGCGTAAGAGCAAAAGCACGCATCAGCTGCGGCCCCAGCGGTAGCATGATCATGAAATCGAGGACATGCGTGAACTGCACGGCGGCCAGCGCGATCAAGGTCGCCAACTCGCGCCTTGGGGTGAGCGCGTGGTGTTCGACGAGAGCGGCGGGTGCGGACATAAACGGGGCAGGGTCGAGCGTTTTGCGTAAAGCGCAACCGCGAGGTTGACCACGGGGGAGCCCGGATTGGCGTCAGGCCGGCAGGGCAAGCTCGGCGGCGCGCTCGCGGAGGAGCGTGAGAAACTGTTCGGCGCCCCGGCTTTGGTAGCGTTGGAGATGGCGGATGACGGCGAGCTCGCGCGTGGGAGAACCGCCGGAGAGGGCGATGTAGACGAGATTGGCTTTATCGGCCGGATCGCGCGCAACTTGGGGCAAGATGGAGATGCCGACGCCGAGTGCGACGAGGGCTTTCACGGTGGCGACTTGGGCGCACCGGAACCCCACGCGCGGCTCGAAGTGATGGTCGCCGCAGAATCGCTGGATCTGACTCGCGAGCGAGCTGGAGGTACCGAGGATGACAAACGTCTCGCCCGCGAGATCGGGAGCCTTTACGCGAGGCTTCCGAGCCAGCGGATGGTCCTTGGCCACGACGAGGAGCAGCGGTTCGGTGAGGAGCGGTTCGATGGAGAGCCGGACGTCTTTCACGGGCAGGGCCACGATGGCGAGGTCGACCTCGCCCTCGACCGCGGCCCGGGTGAGATGGGTGCGGAAATCCTCACGCACATCGATTTGCAGATTGGGGTGACGCTCCCGGCACCGGGTGATGAGCGTGGGCAGCAAATAGGGAGCGACCGTCGGGATGGCGCCGACGGTGATGCGGCGTTCCAAGGTCGGGTGATCGCCCAGTTCTTTGGCGGCATTTTCGATTTCGAACAGGATGCGGCGGGCGCGTTCGAGGAAAACTTCGCCGGCCTCGGTGAGGACGGCTTTGCGACCGAGGCGGTGGAAGAGCTTTCGACCGACCTCGGCTTCCAGGTTGATGATCTGCTGGCTAAGCGATGGTTGGCTGATGTTTACGCGCTCCGATGCGCGGGTGAAATTGCCGGTTTCAGCGACGGCGACAACGTAGCGAAGTTGGTGAAGTTCCATAGTCTATGACTATGATTGGAATAGTTAGATGTGATTTCAACTATTGAAAGAGATGCTGTAGGATAGGGGACCTGACCGCTACTGGGTTAGGGATTCAACCAAAGACAAAACCTATGAAAAACTACATCAATGCTTCGACGATCATCCCTAGCGCTACCGCTGCGATCGTGCTGCTGCTTTCTTTCGCTACCTTGGTCAACGCGGACCTCGTTCTCGGCTTCGGCGCAGTGCTCGCACTGGGCCTGATCGCCGCGCTCGAATACCGCCCGAGCCAGAAGAGTTTGCGAGGCCTCTAATCGAGGTTTCGTCAAACCCCTCCCTGCAACGGGGCCGGAGCAATCCGGTCCCGTTTTTTTGCGCCCGGCGATCAGCTTTGCCGCGGACTCAATGCCCTTCGGCGAGGTCGCCCGGTTTGAGGAGCGGAGCGAAGAGGGTTTCGTTGTCGCGCTCACGTAGGGCGCTTTGGCCTCGGTGGTGCAGGCTTGAGCCCAAAACCTGTCGATGCCGGCGATATAGAGTTACGAATTGTGGGCGGCGAGCAGGCGCTGAAGTTGGTAGCGGCGGTAAAGGAACCGGCCGAGGTCACCGGCGAAGGCGACGAGAAAGGCGATGATGATGACCCAAGAAAGTTGCAGGGGAAATTTCAGGTAACGGCGGGCGATCATGATCACCACGCAACAGATGATGAAGAAAATGAAATGGCCGAGCACCACGCGGCGGGCTTTGCGGTGGGCCTCAATGAGGACGTGGAGCTCGGCGGTGGTGGGTGGCGGACGGGGCATCAGGTAATTGTGCGGCGGAGGTCGCGGTTTGAACTATTAGCTAGGGCGGGGCTGGGCTAGCCAGCGGATTTCCAGTTTCATCGCGATACGTGATGCGATCAACACGCGTGGGGCGCAGGGTGCCAAGCGCGAAGGCGGCGGAATTTTTTGGTGGAGGGAGAACGTGCGGGGGTGATTCGCGCCGGCGAGGCCCGAGTTGAACGGCCGTATCGCTGCGCTCTTTGAGGTTGAGGAATCTGCCATGAGCTTTCGGCAACGGGAGGAAAGGTGATGCCGGCGAGGCAAAGCAACGTGGCGTGAAAAAGGCCCGTGGCGTCGGCGGGGGCGCCGCGCTGGCGGGAGCAGCGGTAAGCGTGGCGGCGGTCGCGCCCGGTGGCGTGCACGTCGAAGCCGCCGTTGAAAGTCGAGACGGTGGGAAGCGTCGCACCCGCGCCCATGAATCGACCTGAGGTTGCGGGACCGGCTCAGGCCAGAGAATGCCGGGTTGTGAGCCGCAGGGTGGGTGCGATGGGCAATGCGGAGTTCGTCGGTGCAGAGACGGTTGCGGCGAACGGCCCGCGTGAACGGTGAGGCGAGGGCGTCTGCTCATTATAAATGTTACAACTAATCGGGCGATCGAACGGACTGTCGGCCACGCTTCTGATGGGCGCGGCCATCTCCGGGGTTGCAAAGCGGGGTATTTGCGAGAGGTTCAGCGGTTTAATTCGCCACCTATGTTCAAAAAATTTCTCGCGAAGTTGCGCGAAAAAATCGCCCCCGCCAAGAAACCAGCCCCGGCCGCAGCCCCATCGACGCCGGCCAGGCCCGCAGCGAGGGAGCACGATGGTCGCCGGCAGGGAGGCGACGGAGCGCGTCGCGGCGAGGGACAGGGACAAGGCCGCGGCGGCTATGGGCGTGGCAATGGCGAAGGTCGCGGTGAAGGCCGGTCCGGCCGCGGTAGTGGCGGTGAGCCGCGCCGGGATTTTCAGCCCCGAAGTGGCGAGCGTGGCGGCCGTGGCGGTGGTCGCGGAGAAGGCGGCGGCGGTGGCCGGCGGGATGATTTTCGCGGCGACAGCCGTGGCCCGCGCGAGCCGCGGGAGCGCCCGGTCATCGACCAGAATTACGACCATCCGCGCGCGGCGCCGATCAAGCCGGCGGTGCCGATCGACGTGCCGAAGATGGACACGGCATTTACCAAACTCGGGCTGTCGGATGCGTTGGCGTTTGGCGTGCAGGAGATGGGCTATGTCGAGCCCACGCCGATTCAGGCGCAGGCGATCCCGGTAGTGTTGTCGGGCCGCGATCTGATCGGCTCGGCGCAGACCGGCACGGGTAAGACGGCGGCGTTTGCTCTGCCGATCATCCAGAAACTCGGCACCCACGGAAAGCTGCGTTGCCTGATCCTCGAACCGACGCGGGAACTGGCGCTGCAGGTGGAGGAAGCGTTTCAGAAGTTTTCCAAATTCACCGATCTCCGCGTAACCATCGTCTACGGTGGCGTGGGCTACGGCAAACAGCTGGAGGATCTGCGCGGCGGGATCGACATTCTGGCGGCGACGCCGGGGCGGTTGCTCGATCACATGGAGCAAGGCAACGTGTCGTTGGCCAACGTGGACATCCTCGTGCTCGATGAAGTGGATCGGATGTTGGACATGGGCTTCCTGCCGGACGTGAAGCGGATCGTGCAGAAGACGCCGAATACGCGGCAGACGCTGTTCTTCACGGCTACGGTGCCACCGGAGATCGCGTCGTTGGCGAGTTGGGCGTTGAAAGATCCGGCGCGCGTCGAGATCGGGCGGCAACGCTCGGTCGCGGAGACGATCGCACACGCGTTTTATCCCGTGGTGGCGTCGCAAAAATTCGATCTGCTCCAGCTGTTGTTGGAGCAGACGGATTTCAAGAGCGTGATCATTTTCGCCCGCACGCGGATGGGCTCGGACCGCATCGCGGACCGGCTCCAGCGCAAGGGTCATACGGTCGGCGTGCTCCACTCCGACCGCAGCCAACGCGAGCGCATCGAGGCGCTCGAGGGGTTTAAGTCGGGCAAATTTGAAGTGCTCGTGGCGACGGATATCGCGGCGCGCGGCTTGGACATCGCGGGCGTGTCGCACGTGATCAACTACGACGTGCCGGAGAATGCCGAGGACTACGTGCACCGCATCGGACGCACGGGCCGCGCGCAGAACACCGGCGATGCGTTTACGCTCGTGACTGAGGAAGACGTGCGTGACGCCCGCAGCATCGAGCGCTTCACCGGAATGACGATCGAGCGGAAGAAGATCGAGGGTTTCCCCTATATCTACTCGGCGCTCTTTGACGAGAAGGCGCAGGCGGAAGTCGCGGCGGCGGCGGCGAAACCGGTGAGCCGGTTGCACCGCGGCGTGCGGCGCTGAGCCAGCGGGCGCAGCGAAATCAAAGGCCGGTGCGAACCGGCTTTTTTTGTGTCCGGTTCCTGCCGCGATCCACCGATCGCGCTTGATTCATATTCCTTGGCAAGCATACGGATTGGGCGTGGACCTGATCAAAATCTACGAATGCCTGTGCGACCGGACGCGGTTGCGGTTGCTCAACGTGCTGGCGCAGGGGCCGGTGTGTGTATGTCACTTTCAGGCGGTGCTCGGGGAGCCGCAGGTAAAGATTTCCAAGCATCTGGGGTATCTGCGGGAGCGCGGCCTGGTAGAATGTGAGCGGCATGGAAACTGGGTGGTCTATGCGTTGCCGACGAAGCCGTCGCGGGAGCTGAAGGCGAATCTGGCGTGTTTGCAGGACTGCGCGCGGGAGCATGCGGTGTTTAAACGCGATCTGGCGCGGCTCAAAAAGATCGAGCCGGCGTGCGCCTGGGTGCGGGCGGGCGAGCCGGAGAAGGCGCCGGGACAGGTGCGTTGCGGCTGCTAGGGCGTGGTGGGAGAAGACTTTCAACATGAAGAAAACGAAGATTGGCATCAACGGGTTTGGACGGATCGGGCGGCTGACGCTGCGGGCGGCTTGGGATTGGCCGGAGTTTGATTGGGCGCTGATCAACGATCCGAAAGGCGGCGCGGAGTGCGCGGCGCACTTGCTCACCTTTGACTCGGTGCAAGGCCGGTGGGCGCACGAGGCGAAGGCCGAAGCGGGCGCGATCAAGGTAGCCGAGCGCAACATCGCGTTTTTGGAGCAGAGCAAGCCGGGAGAGGTGGATTGGGCGGCGCACGGCGTGGAGATCGTGTTGGAGTGCAGCGGGAAGTTTCGCACGCCGGCAGAGCTTGCGGCGTATTTTGAACGCGGCGTGAAGAAGGTGATCGTGGCGGCGCCGGTGAAGGGTGAGGCGCTGAACATTGTGATGGGCGTGAACGACGGCCTCTATGAACCGGCGAAGCATCATCTGCTGACGAACGCGTCGTGCACGACCAACTGTCTCGCGCCGGTGGTGAAGGTGATGCACGAGGGCATCGGCATCGAGCATGGGGCGATCACCACGTTGCACGACGTGACGAACACGCAGACGCTCGTCGATGCGCCGCACAAAGATCTGCGGCGGGCGCGGGCGGCAGGGATGTCGCTCATCCCGACGACGACCGGGAGCGCGACGGCCATCGGGATGATTTACCCCGAGTTGCTCGGGAAGCTGAACGGCCATGCGGTGCGGGTGCCGTTGCTCACGGGCTCGCTCACGGATTGCGTTTTTCAGATGAAGCGGGACACGACGATCGGGGAAGTGAACGCGTTGCTGAAGGCGGCGAGCGAGTGCGGGCCGCTAAAAGGGATTTTGGGTTATGAGGAGCGGCCGTTGGTATCGATTGATTACAAAGGGAGTCCGCTGTCGGCGACGGTGGACGCGCTTTCGACGATGGTTGTGAACGGGCGGATGGTGAAAATCTACGCGTGGTATGACAACGAGTGGGGCTACTCGAATCGGATGGCGGAACTGACGCGCAAGGTGGCGGGGGCGCTCTGATCAATCGGGCGTCCGCGAGGGACGCCCCTACCTCCTGATGAATCTCAGAAATTACATCGTCGTCACGGCGGCCTACTGGGGTTTCACGCTCACGGACGGGGCGCTGCGGATGCTGGTGCTGCTGCACTTCGCGCAGCAGGGCTTTAGTCCGGTTCGGCTGGCGATGTTGTTTCTGTTCTACGAGTTTTTTGGGATCGTCACGAATTTGTTCGGCGGGTGGCTGGCGAGCCGGCTGGGGCTGCGGGTGACGTTGCTCGCGGGGCTGGGTTTGCAGGTGGCGGCGCTGGGGATGCTCGCGGGGTTGAATCCGGCTTGGACGGAGGGGGTTGCGCTCGGCTACGTGATGGCGGCGCAGGCGCTTTCGGGAATTGCAAAAGATCTCACGAAGATGAGCTCGAAGAGCGCAATCAAGGTGCTGGTGCCGGGCGGCGAGGAAGGGCGTGGGGCGCTGTTTCGGTGGGTGGCGATTTTGACCGGCTCGAAGAACGCGCTGAAGGGCGTGGGATTTTTTCTCGGTGGTTTTTTGCTGAGCGTGGCGGGGTTTGCCGGCGCGCTGTGGGTGATGGCGGCGGGACTGGCGGTGATGTTGGCAGGGGCGTGGGCGGTGTTGCCGGCGGCGATGGGCAAGGCGAAGCAGAAGGCGGGTTGGCGGGAGCTGTTTGCGAAGAGCCGGCCGGTGAACGTGCTCTCGGCGGCGAGGTTCTTTTTGTTCGGGGCGCGCGACATCTGGTTCGTGGTGGGTGTGCCGGTTTTTTTGAGCGTATCGCTCGGTTGGAGCGGAGCGCGGGTGGGGACGTTTATGGCGTTTTGGGTGATTGGCTACGGGCTCGTGCAGTCGCTCGCGCCGGCAGTCTTTCGTGGACGGGCGCCGGCGGGCGGGGTGGCGGCCGGGCTCGCTTTCGTGCTTGCGGCGGTGGCGGCGGGTGTGCCGCTGCTGCTCGGGACCGGGCTGCCGGCGGGCGGCGTGATCGTGGGCGGGCTGGCGGTGTTCGGGGTGGTGTTCGCGCTGAACTCGGCGGTCCATTCCTACCTGATTTTGGATTATACGGACGGCGACAAGGTCGCGTTGAATGTCGGGTTTTACTACATGGCGAATGCGGGCGGGCGGCTCGTGGGGTGTTTGTTGTCGGGGGTGCTGTTTCAACTCGGCGGGCTCGCGGGGTGTCTGTGGGGTACGTTCGGGTTTACGTTGGCGGCGGGAGTGATCGCGTTGGCGTTGCCGCGGAAGGCCGCGCACCCGGAGAAGCTCGCGGCGGCAGGAGTGGGCGCGGATGGCGGTGACTGAGTGGGCGCGGAACGAGGACTTTTTCCGGAACTCCAGAACTCCCTAGATTTTTTTAGTTCGAGGCGGGGGGCCTCCGTTGGCTGATGGCAAGGGGAAGTTTGCCGGGAGTGAACGGAGTAGGGCTTGCGCTGAGCGCGGGCGGGCGGAGATGGTGGCGGCTTACGCATGAAACTGGACATTCCCGCGGGCGATTTCGCCGGCTACATTTTTGATCTGGATGGGACCTTGATCGACTCGATGCCGATCCACTACGTGGCGTGGGATGCGGCGATGCGGCGCGCGGGATTGCGGGAAAAATTGAGCGAAGAGTTGTTTTATTCGCTCGGGGGCGTGCCGACGCGCCGGGTGGCGGAATTGATCGGGCAGCACTACGGACTCACGGTGGACGTGGAGCAGGTTTTCCACGAGAAGGAGGCGTTTTTCACGGAGAAACTCGCGGGCGTGAGGTTGATCGAGCCCGTGGTGGCGGTGGCGCGGGAGGTGGCCAAAACGCGGCCGTTGGCGATCGCCTCGGGCGGGCCGCGGGAGATCGTGGAGCGTTCGCTGGCGGTGAGCGGATTGGCGGCGTTGTTCCCCGTGGTGGTGTCGGCGGATGACGTGGTGCACGGGAAGCCGTCGCCGGACATGTTTCTGTTGGCCGCAAAACGGATGGGCGTGCCGGCGGACCGATGCCTGGTGTTTGAAGACGCGGAGCCTGGAATGCGCGCGGCCGAGGCGGCGGGGATGCCGTGGGTGCGGGTCGACAGCCGCAAAATCAAGGGGTGAGTGAGCGGATGGCGCCGCTGAGTTCGCCGCTTTCGAGACGAAAGTCGGACGCCGGCGGAGTGATCGGTGGGTCGGCAGATGATACCTGAGCGAGGAGGATTAGCGCCGGAAATAGGTAATGGCGGAGCAAAGGAAAATGATTTCGGGCTTTCTTGGTGGTGTTGATTCGTGTTCCGCTCGGAGGATGAAACTAGAGACGTTGGTCAAACCGTCGGTGCGCACCCAACCGAGCTACGAACCGGGGAAGCCGATCGAGGATGTGGCGCGGGAGCTGGGCCTGGATCCGGCAACGATCATAAAATTGGCCTCGAATGAGAATCCTTGGGGGCCTTCGCCGAAGGCACTGGCGGCGGCGAAGGCGGCATTGGACCACAGCGAGCTTTATCCTGACGGCGGTTGTTTTGTTCTACGGCAGAAACTGGCGGCGGTGCACGGCCTCGGAGCCGATCAGTTTGTCATCGGCAACGGCTCGAACGAGATCATCGAACTGTTGGGTCATGTCTTTTTGGGCCCGGAGGACGAAGTGGTTTTCGGAGGACCCGCGTTTGTGGTCTATAAACTGGTGACGCTGCTGTTCGGGGCAAAGGTGGTGGAGGTGCCGTTGCAGCACTGGCGGCACGACCTCGCCGGGATGGCGCGTGCGATCACGCCGCGAACGAAGTTGGTCTTTGTGGCGAGCCCGAACAATCCGACCGGGACGGCGAACGATGCCGCCGAAATGACGGCTTGGGCGCGGGCGTTGCCGGAGCATGTGATCGCGGTGTTCGACGAGGCGTATGCGGAGTATCTGGCCCCGGGAACGGCGATGGATCTGCGGCCGTTGATTGCGAAAGGACGAAAGGTGATCGGCCTGCGGACGTTTTCGAAAATTTACGGATTGGCCTCGTTACGGGTCGGCTACGGGTATGCCGGGGTGGAGCTGGTCGCTTTGTTGAACCGGGTGCGGCAACCGTTTAACGTCAACGCCATCGCACAGGCGGCGGCAACGGCGGCGTTGGACGATCGGGAATTCGCCGAGAAATGTGCCCGGGAGAATCGGGCCGGACTGGTGCAAATTGAGGCGGGGTTGCGCGAGCTGGGGTTGGAGTGGGTGCCAAGCGTGGCAAACTTCATGTTGGTGAAAGTGGGCGATGGCGCGCGAGTTTTCGGTGCGTTGCAGGCGCGCGGGGTGATCGTGCGGCCGGTGAAGATTTATGGATTGCCCGACTGGATCCGGGTAACGGTGGGAACGCCCGAGCAAAATGCGCGGCTGTTGGCGGAACTGAAGGTGGCGTTGGCGAGCCGTTAATGTTGGCCGTCAATGCTGGCGACGGGCGAGCGCGAGGTCGGCATCGAGGTGGGCGCGAATCGGAGCGAGCTCGGTCGCGTGGTCGGGAGTGAATAGGAAAGCATCTCCGCCCAGGTGGTGGTGGGCGACGCGGAGCAAGTCGGGTGACGGCCGCCTGATGGCCCGAAGTTGGCGTTGATGGGTCTCGCGTTCGTCCGTGCGAAGAAGGGTCGCATCGAGGGTTCCGAGGCGCGAAAGCACGGACTCGTTCAAAGGCAAACGCCTCTGCCCCTCGGCGCCGTTCTCCGCCCGGTCTGCCCCGCGTGGTGTCACCGCTTGGGGCCCTCCGGCTTGCTCCCGTTTAATAAGTTTTCTCCGACGGCCTGTTCATGCCGCCGATTTTTACCCGAATCCCGACTCTGGAATCGTCGGGTCCGACAAACCGCAAGCTTGGCTACTTCGCGGCGGCGCGTCGGAGGCGGTCATTAATGGCAGCCGCAGGTCCGGTCTCGTTTGCTCCCGCAAGTTCAGCGTGGATCTTGGAATAGCCTTTTGTGTCGAGTGAGCGGAGCTGGGCGAAGAGTCGACGGGCGGCGGCTCGAAGATTTCCACCGCGATCAAGCCAGTAGATGTTTTTGGAGAGTGTCCCGGCGGGCTTTGAAATAAAGAGCCAGGCCTCGTCAGGAGCGCTTCGTGTGGCGAGGGCAACGCTCGGCCGGGCGTGAATCACAAGAGGCGTTAGAGGACTGTAGTGCCGCAAGAGCGAGCCCGGCGCTAGTTGAGGCTTTGCTATCTGGCCACTGCGCTGAGGGCGCCAAGCAACGGCGCATCCCAAAGTTTTGGTCAGCTGTTCTCTGGTAATTGCACCGGGCCGCAAAAGCCGGGGCTTAGCTGGATTTCGCAAATCGACGATCGTAGATTCGAGGCCGATACCCGAGGCGCCACCGTCCAGAATGTAGCGGATCTTTGTTCCGAGTCCGCTGCGAACGTGCTCGGCCGTGGTGGGGCTGATATAGCCGAAGGGATTGGCGCTTGGTGCTGCAAGGGGCCGGCCGACGAGCTTGAGCAGCCGGCGGAACAGCGGGTGCGCTGGGACGCGGACGGCGACGCTTGGTAAGCCGGCGGATACGATCGATGGCACAACCTCTAGTTTCGGCAATACGAGGGTGAGCGGTCCCGGCCAGAACGTTTCCGCCAGCTTCAATGCGGCGGAATTGGCGACCGCGACTTTCGCGAGGTCGTGAAGAGAATGAAGGTGGACAATAAGTGGATCGGAGACAGGTCGGCCCTTCGCTTCGAATATCTTGCGGCAGGCAGCCGGATTCAAGGCATCGGCGGCGAGGCCGTAAACCGTCTCAGTCGGAACACCCACAATGTCTCCGGCTCGTAGGCGACGGGCCAGGAGCTCCAAGTTCCTGGGGGTCCCTTTGAGAATCCGGGCGGCGGGCTTTCGTGGCATGGCATGAAAAAGGCCGGAGTGGAGGACTCCGGCCCTAAAGCGTAAGGCTTAACCGTCGGCTTACTTGGCGAGCAGCATGTTGCGCGAGTGCTTCAGTGTCTTGGTGATCGCGCGCTGATGTTTCGCTGAAAGATGGGTGTATTTGCGCGGCAGAATCTTGCCGGTATCAGTGACGAAGTGACGCATGACGTCGGGCGTCGTGAATGGAATCTGGTCCGGTGTCAGCGTTTGGGTGGTGGTCTCGGTGGTGCTCATATCGATAAAAGAATGGGAGAGGCTTATCTGGGTGCCGGGGTTGTCAACGGCACATTTTTTGATGGAAATGGTCGCGGTTTAGGCGGACTTTCCATGAGGTCGTCCTCGGTCCCCGTAGCTCAAATGGATAGAGCAAGCGTTTCCTAAACGCTGGATTCCGGTTCAATTCCGGACGGGGGCACCAAGTTCAGCGGCCGTACTTCTGCCGTTGTAATCCCTGCTGCCACTCCGGCGCTTTCAGGATCACTGCTGAAGCAGGCCCACGAGCCAGCTCGCTTTGGACGGGAGCAGGCTCGGTCCGAGGTGTTTTCGTTCGGCTCAAATAAAGTCCGGCGAACCGAAACACTGCGACCGCTGGGTAAGAGCAAAAGCGGCGTTTGGGTGGTTGCTGCCGGCCGGGGCTCAATGCGCTTCTTCTTCGCCGCCGCGCGGGCGGACGGGCTGGATGACGGGCCCAAAGAAGAGCGCATTCAGGAAGAGCTTATTTCCCCCGTACCAATAGCCGCGGAAATTCGGGTTGTCGGTCATGAGCACGACCACGCCCGCTCCGCTCGGCGTGGCGATGACGCCGGCAGACTGGGCAATCGCCTGTTGATTGGCGGTCGAGGCGTAGCCGGCGAGGAGCGGTTTTTCGGCGTAAACCACCGGAGTTTCCCACGACGTGCGCGTGGGTCGCATCACGAGGGTATTGTCGCGGAAGGACGGAAGCGACTCGCTGGTATAGCCGAAGCCGAGCGGGTGGGAGGGATCAATTTTGGTTTCAAAAATCGCGCCCGAAACAAGTTTCAAGGCTTCACGATTCTCGGCATCGGCGTAAGCGATGCGCTTGACGGCGGTGGGTTCGGGACGAACCGGGGGCGCGGATTCTCTTCCGAATTCGGCGCGGATGAGTTCGTTCTTTGCCGCCCACTCGGCGGCGCGGCCCATGGCGACGAGCGTGCCGCCGCCTCGGACCCAGCGTTTCAGATTATCCAAGGTTTCGCCGGTGATGCTTCGCTCGTAAAGACCGTCGGCGAGGACGATCGCGGTGTAGCGATCGAAACTGGCGGTGCGCAGCTGAATCACGTCGAGGAGCGTCGTGGCAAGACCGGCGCGGGTGTCGAGCAGGTGCCAAGCCTCGCCGATGTCGAGGGCGGTGACGCCTTCGCCGGTGACCAGGGCAACGCGCGGAATTTCAAGGGTGACGAAGGATGCGCTCCCGAGGTCGACGCCGGCTGGGGTGTAACCGGTCGCGACCCCGTGGACCGTGATGGCATCTTCCCGCGTGATGGTGTCGACGATGGCGGCGATCTCTTTGGCGCGGGCGGGTTGCAGGCCGACGGGAACGAGGATGCTGCCGTAGCCGAATGCGGTGCGACCCGCCGCCGTCTTGGCTTCGATGGGTGACTTGAGGACCTTCGTCAAAATGCCGGCTTTTTGAAGGCGAAGGAGGGCTCGGGGCGCATAGTAGCCGGTCCACGAAAAGAGGTAGGCGTAGGTGGAGTGGCCGCCGATGAGTTGGCCGGTTGGGAATGCGGGCGCTGCGGGCACGGCGTCGCCGAGGGTGGGCACCGAGGTGAGGGTGGCGTGGGGAACGTTGAAACCGAGCAGCAGGTTCCAAGCGGATACGTCGTAGAAAACCTCGTCTTCAAACTGAGTGCGGCGCGAAAAAATCTCGGTGATAAAGCGGTACTGCGGTTGCTCGGAGGGCACGATCCACGCGTGACCCGGAGTAAACGTTTTGCCATCGACCGTGAGCTCGGCGCCGAGCGCGCGCACCTCGATGCGGTGGCGGCGGAGCAGGTCCAGCAGCGCCCAAGCGCGGGCGGGGTCGCCGTCGTCGCCGAAGACGTGGGCCTTGACCGGGGACCGGCGGGCAAGATCGAGCGCCTCGCCGGTGAAATTCTTCTGCATGGTCAGCAGCTCGGGACGCAGGGCGACAGAGGCCTCGAGCGTGCTAAACGTGGTGATGACTTGATTGCGGATGGTAAACGGAAACGTCAGCGGGCCGTTGACGCTTTCCTGGAGGTGGCCGCGGGAGCTGGCTTGCTCGAAGAGAATGCCCACGGTCCCGTGGACTTTGGGGAACGTGGAGCCTTTGCCGGGGTAGAAATCGTCAAAACCCTGGCCCGAGTAGTAGAGCACGCCGCGAGCGTCGAACGCGTTGGCGTGGTATTGGGCGATGCGCGCATTGAGATCGAGGACGACGCGCGGGATGAGCGGATTATTTCTGGTGGCGACGCCGGGTTGAAAAAAGAAAGTGCTGTTGGTGCCCATCTCGTGGTGGTCGGTGAGCACGGAAGGACGCCAGCGGTGGAAGAGTTCGTTGCGGGCGCGGGCCTCGGGGTGGGCGAGGGGGAGCCAGTCGCGGTTGGGGTCGAAACCGTAGTGATTGAGCCGGCCGCGGGGCCAGGTCTCATTGAGTTCGCGGCTCTGGGGATCGCCGACGAGGACACGGCCTTTGTTGCTGTTCACCCAATTTGCGAAGCGGTCCGAGCCGTCCGGGTTGCGCAGGGCTTCGAGGACGATGACGGCGTCGCGCAGTTGGGCGTCGATTTTTTCACCTTGGCCCGCGGCCAGATGGTAGACCACGGCCGGCACGGCGTTCACGGTACTGGGTTCGTTGCCGTGGATGCTGTAGCCCATGTTGATGACGACGGGCATTTTTGCGAGATCGAGGCCGGCGTGTTTCGCGGGGTCGAAGAGGGCGAGGTGATCGGTGCGGATCCGTTCCAAGTCGCGGTGGTTGGCGGGCGAAGTGATGAGGGCCACGACGAGCGGTTTGAACTCATGGGTGCGGCCGATGATCTCGATCTTCACGCGTCCGGGCGCGGCGGCGGCGACGGCGCGCAGGTAAGCCTCGATTTGGTCGGAGCGTAGATGCCAAGCCCCCAGGTTGAAACCGAAGAACTGCTCGGGCGTGGGCACGGCGGGATCGTAGGACGTGCCGCCGGGCAAGTAGTAACCGAGGGGTTCTCCGCCGAGGGCCGAAGGCTCGGCGGCACGCAGAGTCGGGAGAAAAAGCGCTAGAACAGTACAGAAGGTCGGAAGATTGATGAAAAATGGGCGCATCGGGAGACGTTTTTCGGCGCAGGCGACCGTGGCGAGAGGTTTTTTGGCTCGCTGGAGAGTGCGCGCAAACTTCGCGATCAGCGTGGGCGATGCCCGGACTTGACGGTGCCGAGCGGCGGGCGGCACGCTGGGCCGATGCCGCTGCCAAAAACGGGAGACTACCGGGACGATCCCCCTCGATTCGTCAGGTCAAAACTTGGGGCAACGGAGGCTGAGGACGAAGCACGAGTGGAGAGCGTGAGCGCGTTTACGCGGCGGGTGAAAACCTTGCTCGAAGGCGGCATCGGGTCGTCGTGGGTGCGGGGCGAGGTCTCGAACGTTCGGGCGCAGGGCAGCGGCCATGTCTATTTTTCGCTGAAGGATGCGGGCGCGCAGGTGAGCGCGGTGTTGTTCCGCGGCGACGCGGCGCGGCAGACCGTCAAGGTGCGCGACGGCCAACAGGTCGTGGTCTACGGCGACGTGAGCGTCTATGAGGCGCGTGGACAGTATCAGCTCATCGTGCGGGTGGTGATCGAAGACGGGGTCGGTCGGCTCCAGCGGGAGTTTGAAGCGATGAAGGCGCGTTTGGCGGCCGAGGGATTGTTTGAAGCGGGGAGGAAGCGGCCAGTGCCCCCGTTGCCGGCATGCGTGGGCTTCGTGACCTCGCCGACGGGTGCTGCCGTGCAAGATTTCATAAGAATCATGGCGCGACGCGGCTGGCGCGGACGCTTGGTGGTACTGCCGGCCAAAGTGCAGGGTGAAGGGGCCTCGGCGGAAATGGCGGAGACGCTTCGGCTCGCGCAGGAGCTGGGGATTTTCGACTTGCTCGTGATCGGTCGCGGCGGCGGCAGTCTGGAGGATCTGTGGGCGTTCAACGAGGAGGTGCTGGTGCGGGCGGTGGCGGCGTGCGCGGTGCCGATCATCTCGGCCGTGGGGCACGAGATTGATTTTACGCTCTGTGATTTTGCGGCGGATGTGCGGGCGGAGACGCCGAGCGCGGCGGCGGAGTTGATCTCGAGTAAATTCGTCGAGGCGGCGGAGCGGGCGGAGCGGGCCGGTGAGGCGATGGATGATGCGCTCGATCGGGCGTTGGCCGAAGGTTCGGAGCGGCTCGACCACGCGCGCTCCCGGCTGCGGCTACTGGCGCCGGCGGCGAGAATCGAACAGGGTTTTTTGCGGCTCGACGATCTGGGCAACCGGCTGGCGGCGGCGCTAAGAGGGGCGGCCCAGATGCGGCGGCAACAATTGGTCGAGGCCCGGGCGGCGTTGGCGCGGGTCTCCCCGGAGTTTCGGGTTCAGACGGAGTCTCACCGGCTCCTGGCGCTTTGGAAGCGTCTGCAGGCCGCAAGTCCGGCCTCAGTCTTGAACCGCGGTTTTGCGATTGTGCGGGATGAAGCGGGCCGGCCCGTGATGCGTCGAGCCGACGTTAAATCCGGGCAGAATTTGGCCGCAGAGTTTATGGATGGGACGGCTAAAGTCCGGGCGGAGTAGCATGGCGAGGGAGCGATGATTTCGCTTGGCAGCGAGTGAGTGATAATAGTTATAAGGTTTTGGGGCGGTCCGCGCCGATTCCCGGGCAGCCTCCCCAAAACCTCCCTATGAACTCAATAATCCCATCCCTCCGGGGCGCTGCTTTGGCGCGCGCCCTGTTTGTCGTGTTGAGCGCGACCGCGCTGCGAGCGCAGACGCAAAGTGCCGCCGCGGCTCGTCCCGCCGGCGAAGAAGTGATCACGCTCTCCGAATTTCAGGTCTCGACGACCGCCGACAAAGGCTACCGGGCCGGCAATTCGGTTTCGGCGACCCGCATCAACACTCCGATCAAAGACCTGCCGTTCGCGATCAGTGCGTTTACCCAGCAGTTCATCACGGACATCGGGGCACGCGATCTTTTCGATGTGGTGCAGTATGCTCCCGGTGTGACGAGTGCGGGCCGCGAGTTTAACGCCGGCAACGCCGTTTACGCGATCCGCGGCTTTGACCAGTCGCCGCAGCGCAACGGCTTTGTGGGCGAGGGCTACGTGGACACGGTCAGCATCGAGCGCGTCGAGGTCGTCAAGGGGCCGTCCTCGGTGCTCTACGGCCAAGTCGCTCCCGGCGGCACGGTGAACTACATCACGAAACGTCCCGGCACGAAGGCCTCGACCAAAGTCAACGTGCAGGCCGGCACCGACAGTTTCTGGCGCACGTCGGTCGACGTGAATCAGCCGCTGGTGGGCGACAAAGTGCTTTTCCGTTTCAACGCCGCTTATGAAAACGGCTTCGAATACATCAAGCCGGGCGAGCAACGCACCGGAGTTTTCACCCCCGTGGTCACCTGGCGCATCACGGACCGGATCGCGCTCACCGTTGACTACAGTAACTTTTCCCGGCGCGAAACTCCGCCCTCTGCGCAGATCAAGCCCAACATCCAAGTTGTGGGCGTGCGGCCGGCTAACGGAATTCTCAGTGCGACCGGCGTGCTGATCAACCCGCTCGACAACAGCGATCCCGGCTTCCTGACCTACTATCCGTTGCCCCGGGATTTCAACTATCTCTCAAACAACGATAATCGCTTCTCCGACTATGAGTCGATCAATGCGGAGCTGACCGCAAAGCTGACGGATCACTGGAGCGCCCGGGCCAACTTCAACTGGAATAAACGCCGCGTCTCCCAGAAACTGACGGGTCTTGGCGGCGTGAGCATCACCGTGCCGACGAGCTACTATCCGGCCGGGGCCACGTTGCCGATCTCGGCGGCCAATTACCTCATCGGGGCGCGGGCTTACGCCGCCGATCTCTTGCAGAATCCGAATCTCGCGCTGCTCGCACCCGAGGCCCAACTCGGCCGCCGCAAGCGCCTCCAGGAAAATTTCGGCCAAGGCAAAGCCTCACAGGTCGAGTTTGCCGGCGACTACACCTTGGGCGGCGTGAAGGTGAAGCCGCTCGTCGGCGCGCTCTACAACGAGTCGCGCGGTTACAGCCGCTTGCGCTCCAGCACGACGGCGAATTTCTTTCCCGTGTGGGACATGAAGAATCCCGCGACTTGGGACCGTAACACGGATTTCGATGTGGCGGCCCAGCCGTTGACGACCAATAGCCGGGCCGTCACCCGCAACCAAGCGGGCTACGCGATCGTGAACACGAGTTTCTTTGAAGATCGGTTGAACGCCGTCGTCGGCGCGCGTTACAACAAATCCTCGGGCTCCACGGATAACTTCCTGAATCCGGCCGGCAGTCTCGCCAAGGTCTCGACGAAGAAGACCACGCCCCAAGTCGGGCTCGGTTGGAAGGCCACCCGTGACGTGATGGTTTACGGTTCCTACAGCCAATCCTACGTGCTGAACGCGGCTGCGCTCACCCAAGCGAGCGTGCCGATCGGCCCGGCGTCACCCACGACTTCCGAGGGCTACGAGCTCGGCGTGAAGACCGATTTCCTCAACGGCCGGATTTCCTCGACCGTCGCGGTTTTCCAAATCGAGCAGAAGGACCGTATTTTGAATTTCAATTCCTTCAACGCGCTGGGCGTGACGGTGATCAACAGCCTGCAGGGCACGCTCGACCGCAGCCGCGGTATCGAGGCCGAGGTCACCTGGTCACCGATGGATAACTGGCAAGTATACGCCAGCGGCGCGATGAACGACATCCGCGTCACCCAAGTGCCGAAGGGCGTCGAGGTATTCCTCGGCTCGCATCCCGAAGCGACCGTCAAGGCGCTCTTCAACCTCTGGACGCGCTACTCGTTCACCAGCGACGCACTCAAGGGCTGGTGGGTCGGCGGCGGCTTCAACCATACGGGCAAGAAGGCGCAGCGGACCAACAATCCGAAGCTCTTCCTGCCGGCAGAGACGCTCTGGAACTCGGCGGTCGGCTACGATTGGAAGCAGAATGGCCGGCCGATGAACCTCGCGCTGAACTGGCAGAACATGGAGGACATCGAGTATTTCCCGGCCAACCAGCAGCGCGGTCTGCCCGGCCGCGCCGTGCTCTCGCTTACGACGAAATTCTGACCGTCGCGCACCGTCTGCGCCTGAGCGCGGACGGTGGGTGACTGAGGCAGGGCGGGTCTCTGACCCGCCCTTTTTTGTGCCGTCGTGCGACGAGACCCGGAGCCAATTGCGGGCGTCGCGCATGAGGGCGGGTCGGAGACCCAGCCCCACGTTTTCTCCGGAGGCGGCCCGGCGCTGGAATATTTGCGTTTCGGTGCTATTCTCACCGGGAACATGAAACTTCCCCTCGCCCTGTCGCTTGCCGCGGTGGCTGTCGCCACCAGTTTCGCCCATGCCGCTATGAAAACCAATTCACCCGATTCCGCCGCCGCTTCCGCCAAAGACGCCCTCGACTGCAAACCGGGCGAAGTCTCGGCGTGCGGCTTGCCGTCCAATGTGGTCATCGACCTCAGCAAGACGAAGGTCCAGCGCACCGATGCCGATTGGCGCGGTCGGCTCACGCCGATCCAGTATCGCGTCGCGCGGCAGCAAGGCACGGAGCCGCCGTTTCAGAACGAGTATTGGAACCACCATGAGGACGGCGTCTATTTTTCCGTGTGCAGCGACACGCCGCTGTTTGATTCACGGGACAAGTTCGACAGCGGCACCGGTTGGCCGAGTTTCACGAAGCCGATCGAGAAAGCGTTCGTCGGCGAACACATCGACACGAGCTACGGGATGCGGCGCGTCGAGGTTCATGTGACCGTGGACGGCGCGCATTTGGGCCATGTTTTTGAAGACGGACCGCGCGCGAAAGGAGGGCTGCGTTACTGCATCAACAGCGCGTCGCTGCGGTTCGTCCCGCGCAAGGCGTATGAAGCGTGGGTGGCAAAGAATCAGGCGGCCGCGGTGGCGGCGAAGTAGGGGCGCGTCTTCACGATTCTGTCATTGCGAGGAGGCCGTAGGCCGACGCGGCGATCCAGCTGGCGTCTCTGGTGGATCGCCACGTCGCCACGCTCCTCGCGATGACGATCATGGGGGCGGCGACGGGTCGAACCAGCCTGCGCTCAGGTCTCGCCACTCGGGGTTCACTTTTTCTATCAGCGCGATCTTTTTTCACGCGCGAACCGGCTTTGAGCTTTTTCTCTCGGGCGATAGCGAGGGCTATGTCGCCGTAGTCTTCGAAATAGACGAGCCGATCGACTTCGTAACGCTGGGTAAAACTTGAAGACGTTGGGGAGTTTTCCGGGTGTTGGTGCTGCCACGTGCGGCGCTCCAGGCTGTTGGTCACGCCGATGTAGAGCGTGCCGTTTTTCCGACTCGCGAGAATATAGACCCAGTAGGTCGTCCGGGTGCTCATAGCCCGGGCAGGCTGATTTTTCCCTGAATCATTTGCCCGTCATTGCGAGGAGCTTAACGACGTGGCAATCCATCCGCGTGATGTCGGCGCCCATCGCGCTCTTCATCCCGATGAAAATCTGCCGTGCCATGAGGGCATGGGGATGAGAAGGCGCGCTTTGCGCCGGAGATTTCTAGCTGGATTGCCGCGTCGCGCTCCGCGCTCCTCGCAGCGACAGGGCACGGAAATGAGGGCACTGGCGTGCCGGGGGTTGAGTGATGGATTGCCGCGTCGCTGCGCTCCTCGCAATGACAGGGCTAAAGCGAGGGCGCGCGCGACGACTCGTTCACAGCGTCGGAAACTTCACCCACTTCGCTCCGGCTTTGCCGCTCTTCACGGCGGTCTCAATGAAGGCCATGCCGGCCAAGCCGTCGGTGATCGTCGGGAAATCGTAGCCTTCCTTCGGGGCTTTGCGGCCTTCGATGGAATCGGCAATCGCCACGGCGGCGCCGCGGTAAACGTTCGCGAAGGCCTCGATGAAACCCTCGGGGTGCGCGAAGGGCGTGCGCGTGGCTCCGGCGGCGGCGGCGCTCACGTAGCTGTTGCCGCGACGGTAAACTTGTTGCGGGGCGTCGGCTTTTTTCCAGATGAGCTCGTTGGGGTTTTCCTGGAACCACTGGAGCGAGCCTTTGGTGCCGAAGACGCGGATGTTGAGGTTATTTTCTTCGCCGCTCGAAATCTGCGAGGCGAAGAGGATGCCTTTCACGCCGCCGCTGAAGCGCACGAGGCAGTTGCCGTCGTCATCGAGGAGGCGGCCGGGGATGAAGGTCGAGAGCTCGGCGCAGATCGACTCGACCTCGAGGCCGGTGATGTAGCGGGCGAGGTTGTGCGCGTGGGTGCCGATGTCGCCCATGCAGTTGGAGACGCCGGATACATTCGGGTCCATGCGCCAGTTGGCGATTTTGCTCACGGTCTTTGCCTCGAGCGCGGTGATCGCGTAGCCCTGCGGATACTCGACGACGATCTTCATGAGCTGGCCGAGCTTGCCGCTGCGGACCCACTCGCGGGCTTCTTTCACCATCGGGTAACCGGTGTAGTTGTGCGTGAGGGCGAAGACCTTGCCGGTCTTCTTGACGACGTCGCGGAGCTTGCGGCCCTCGGCGAGGGTGAAGCAGAGCGGCTTGTCGCACACGACGTGGAAGCCGGCCTCGAGAAACGTCTTCGCGATGGGGGCGTGGGTGTTGTTGCGCGTGACGATCGAGACGAAGTCGATGCGTTGGTCGGCGGGGAGGGCGGCCTCGGCCTTGGCCATCTCCTGGTAGGTCGCGTAAACGCGGCTCGGATCGAGGAAGAGGTCTTCGCCGGAGGCTTTGGATTTGGCGGGATCGGAGGAGAAGCAACCGGCGACGAGATCGATCTCGCCGTCGAGCCGTGCGGCCATGCGGTGGACGGCGCCGATGAAGGCGCCACGCCCGCCGCCGATCATACCCATGCGGAGTTTGCGGTTAAGTTTCATAGAAGAGAGCTGAGGGTCTTGAGTGCCAGTGTGCGTGAGCGAGCCGATGTTCGAACCACTCGCTTTCGCTCGCGGCTACGAGAAAAATCAGAGCGCCACCGGCTTCCCCGTCGCCGCCGACTTGTAGGCGCCGTCGATGATCTTCATCAGCGCGAGGGCTTGGGCCGGAGTGTTGAGCGGTTTCTCGGTGCCTTCGAGGGTGCGGATGAAGTTCAGCGCGGAGCGGGCGCGGCCCATCGTCTCGTCGGGGGCCACCACAATGTCGCGGTTCACTTGGCGGCCGTGTTCCAGCGTGTAGAGTTGGCAGTCGTCTTGTGCGGTGGAGTCGATGCCGTTGGTGCCGAAGAGGCGACGGACCATGCCGCCGGCTTTGGAGCCTTGGAACGTCACGGAGACTTCCTCGCGTTGGTTCATCTCGGCCCACGACACGGCGAAGTTCATCGATTGGCCGGTCTTGAAGGTGATGAAGCCGTGCGCGGCGGCCTCGACGTCGGTCGTGCCTTTTTCGACATCGGGGATACCCCACGGGCCTTTGAACGCTTTGTTATCGATGTGGTCGTGGTAGGTGCGCGCGAGGATGTGCGCGGGCTCGGGGTAGCCCATGAAGTGGAGCCCGAGGTCGATCATGTGGAGGAGGTCGATGAGCGGGCCGCCACCGGAGAGCGCCTTGGTGGTGAACCAGCCGCCGAAGCCGGGGATGCCGGCGCGGCGAATCCATTTTGCCTGACAACTGTTGATGGTGCCGACCGTGCCGGCGGCGATGTAGTCCATCATCGCGTAGCTCTCGGGGCGGGCGCGGTTGTTGAAGTTAAACATCAGCGTCTTCTTCGCCTTTTCGGCGGTGGTCTTCATGACCGCCATTTCCTTGGCGCTGAGGGCGGGGGGCTTTTCGCAGAAAACGTGTTTGCCGGCCTTGAGCGCCTGGAGGGCGAGGGGGGCGTGGAATTTGTTGGGGACGATGATCGAGACGGCGTCGAGCTCGGGCACGGCCTTGAGCATGGCGGTGACGTCGGTGAAGACGCGGCCGATCTGGTGCTTGGCGGCGGCGCGGTCGGCGGCGGCCTGGTTGACGTCGCAGAGGGCGACGATTTCGGCGCCGGCCTGGCGGAAGCCGCTGGCGTGATAACCGGCCATGCCGCCGGCTCCGATGATGGCGATTTTGGTGCTCATAAAATCAAATGGGAAAGATGACGGAGAAAGACGGGTGGCCCACGGAACACACGGACTACACGGAAAGGAAAACGGGCTCTAATTCTTCCGTGTATTCCGTGTGTTCCGTGGGCAAAAGGGTTTGAAGTTATTTACTGGTTTTTCTTGTCGAATTGCGCGTCGAAGATGATCGCGCTCGAGGGGAAATCGACTTTGCGCACGAAGGCGGAGGCCTCGGTGGCGCCGTGGACGCGGTCCATGCGGCTGTCTTCCCACTCGACGGAAAGCGGGCCGCGATAGCCGACGTCATTGAGAGCGACGATGATCTCCTCGAAGTTGATGTCGCCGTGGCCGAGGGAGCGGAAATCCCAGTAGCGACGGGCGTCGCCGAAGCTGACGTGACCGCCGAAGACGCCGACCGAGCCGTCGCCGTGGCCCCACCACACGTCCTTCATGTGCATGTGGAAAATGCGCGGACCAAACGCGCGGATGAACTTCACGTAGTCCACGCCTTGGTAGCCGAGGTGGGACGGATCGTAGTTGAAGCCGAAACGCTTGTGGCCCTTCACGGCGTCGATCGCGCGTTGGGAGCTGGCGAGGTCGAACGCGATTTCGGTGGGGTGAACCTCGAGCGCGAAGTTCACGTTAGATTTCTCGAAAGCTTCGAGGATCGGGCCGAAGCGTTTGCCGAAGTCGGCGAAACCGGCATCCCAGAACGCCTGCGACGTGGGCGGGAAGGCGTAGATCGAGTGCCAGATGGAGGAACCGGTGAAGCCGTTCACGACGGCGGGGAAGTCGTCGGTGCTTTGGCGGCCGGGCTTGGCGTCGAAGAAGGCGCGGGCGGCGCGACCGGCGGTGATCATCTTGCGGGCGGCGCGCTTGCGGACGCCTTCGGGATCACCGTCGCCCCAGACATCGGCGGGGAGAATGGACTGATGGCGCTCGTCGATGCGGTCACAGATCGCTTGGCCGACGAGGTGGCTGGAGATGGCGTAACAGGTGAGGCCGTGGTCCTTCAGCAGCGCCCATTTGTCGTGGACGTATTTCTTGGAACTGGCGGCGGCATCGACGTCGAAGTGGTCGCCCCAGCAGGCGAGTTCGACGCCGTCGTAGCCCATGCTCTTGGCGAGCGGCGCGAGTTTTTCGAGGGGAAGATCGGCCCATTGGCCGGTGAAGAGGGTGACGGGACGTGGCATGTTTTTAGGAGGTTTTAAGGATTAAGGGGAAAGCATTAAAGGGCACCGAAAGGGCGATTCAGGGGTGACGGGCGCGCGGGCGGCAAGCGGATTGTTTTTTGGGATTTTTTTTGGGATGGAAAGCGGTTCGGGCTTCGCGCCGGCCGAGAATTGGGCCATTTTTGGAGGATGTTGCGACGCGCATTTTCCAGTCTCGGTTGTCCGGAGTTCACTCTCGATGCGGCGCTCGCGTTGGCCGAAAAACACGGGCTCGACGGTTTCGAGCTGAGGGCGCTCGGGGGCACGATTGACCTGCCGGGGTATCTCGCGGCGCAGTTCGGTTCGCCGGCCGCGCTCGCGGAGAAACTGGGCGAAGCGGCGGGCAAAATCTTGGCGTTGGACACGTCGTTGAAGCTTATCGGCAACACACGGGCGGATCGGGCAGGATTTTTGGAATTTCTACCGTGGGCCGAGGCGCTGGGGGTGCCGCGCCTGCGGGTTTTCGACGGTGGCAGTGTGCTCTCGGATGACGCTCTCGCCGAGGCCGCCGAGACGGTGCGCTGGTGGCAGGCGTTGCGACGCGAGCGCGGGTGGCGGGCGGATCTGATGGTCGAGACGCACGACACCTTGTCCACGGCGGATGCGATCCGGCGGTTCGCGCTCGCGGCGCCCGGCTGCGCGGTACTGTGGGATTCGCAGCACACTTGGCTCAAGGGCGGCGAAGATCCCCTCGTGACGTGGCCCGCGATCCGCGAGTTCGTCGTGCACGTGCACGTGAAGGACAGCATCGACGTGCCGTCGGCGCGGCACGCGTGGACCTATGTGTTGCCCGGCGCGGGGCGTTTTCCCATCGCACCCCTGCTCGCCGCCTTGCGCGCCGATGATTTCGCCGGCCCCGTCTCGCTCGAATGGGAACGCATGTGGCATCCCTATTTGCCGTCGCTCGACGAGGCGTTGACGGCGGCGACCGCGAGCCAGTGGTGGTAAACGGAGTTTGGCGCCTTAGCGCTTCGCCCCGCGTTCGCGAAACTGCGACGGCGTCAGGCCGACGCACCGGATAAATGCCCGCGCGAAGACGGTGCCGCTATGGTAGCCCACCTGCGCCGCGATGGCCTCGAGTTTACCGTCGGAGTTTTCGAGGAGTTCCTGGGCGCGTTGAACGCGGATGTAGGTGAGATGCTCCATCGGAGTGCGGCCGAGTTCGCGGCGGCAGATGCGGCGGAGGTGTTCGGCGCTGACGGCGCAGCGGGCGGCGAGCGTGGGGAGTTTCCAGTCGGTCGCGAGTTCGCGTCCGACCGTTTCCCAGAGTGCGCCGATGCGTGAATCGCTGCGCCATGGGCGGGCGCTGCGTCGGGCGAGGCCGTGCACGAGGCTCACCCAATGGTGGACCTGCGAGGGGTCGCGATCGCCCGACCATTCATCGCGCAGGCCGGCGAGAGCGCGGCCGATTTCGAACGCACCCTGCTTGACCAGCAACGGGGACGCGGCGCCGACCAACGGCTTGAGCCAAGAAGATTCTTCATAGCGCACCCAGGCGAAATCCCAACGCTTGCCGGGCACCGCGTGAAACGCGTTGAGCACGCGCGGCGGGGCCATGCAGAGCGAACCGGCCGTGACGCGCGCCCATTTGCCTTCGAGCAGGACCCGGCCCTCGCCTGCCAACGTGGCGAGAAAAAAACTGCCCGACGGCGCGAGTCGCACGCGGCGGTAAGGCGCGTGAACCGTGTCGAGACCGAGCCAAGCGATGCGGTGGGTCTTCAACTCCGGGCACTGCTTCACGTCGACCGCCCAACGCCGGGTGCGAGGCCCGTCGACGGTGGTTTCCTTAAATGGAGGCGAGGGCGGTTGATCCACGGCGGCAGACTCAAGCGCCAAGTTGGGGCGCGATGCACGTCAAAATCCGAAGTGGAAATTCGTCACCCGAAGGTGTGTGCTCGGCGCTTTACCTCCCGCTTCGGAAGGGCAGTTTGAGGGCTTCTCATCCTGCCGTCGAAGTACGGCGCCGCACTCACCCGTCTTTCACCACATCTCTCATGCCCAATCCCTGGACCGGAAAAGGAAACCCTTACACGCGCGAGGAAGTGCGCGAACGCCTCCGCACCACGCTCGCCAAGGGCGACGCGATCATCGCCGCCGGTGCCGGCACCGGCATCAGCGCCAAGTTCATCGAGAAGGGCGGCGCCGATCTGATTATCATCTATAACAGCGGCCGTTTCCGCATGATGGGCCACGGCTCCACCGCCGGCATGATGGCCTACGGCGACGCCAACGCCATCGCCATGGAGATCGGCGAATACGAGGTGCTCCCCGTCGTCGAAGAAGTCCCGGTTATCTGCGGCGTCCACGCCACCGATCCGCGCCGGCGGATGTGGCACTGGCTCGGCCAGGTCAAAGAAATGGGTTTCTCCGGCGTGAATAATTTTCCCACCCACACCATCGTCGACGGCCATTTCCGCGGCGTGCTCGAAGAGACCGGCATGAGCGTGAAAAAAGAATACGAGATGATCGCTCTCGCGCGGCGGATGGACTTGTTCTCGGTCGTCTACGTGGGCTCGCCCGAGGAGGCCATCGAGATGGCCAAGGCTGGGGCGGATGCGATCATCGCTCACGTGGGCACGACCGTCGGTGGCAGCATCGGGGTGAAGAACGCGCTCGTGAGCTGGGATCACACGATCAAGACCACGCAGGACATCATCGACGCCGCGTCCACGATCCGGAAGGACATCTTCTTCCTTTGTCACGGCGGCCCCATCAATACGCCTGAAGACGCCGCCCGCGTCATGGCCGCGACTACTTCCGACGGCTTCGTCGGCGCCAGCAGTCTCGAACGCATGGGCGTCGAGGAGTCTCTCACGAACCTCACGCGCAAATTCAAATCTCTGAAACGCAGTCCAAAGTAGGGCAGGGTCTCCGACCCGCCCTCCGCGCCCCGCGATCATGCCGGGGCGGGTCAAAGACTCCGCCTAACTTACAACCCCGCATCCGCCCCGCTTCATGACCCCCGACGACCGCCGCTTTGTTCAAATCGCCGACGCCCTGCGCGAGCCCAACGCCTGGACCAACAACGAGTGGCTTTGCCGCCCCGATCTGGTCGCCGCCGAAAAACTCCTGCTGGTGCGCGCCAACATGGAGCCGATGCACTGCCACCCGTTTCACTACCATCTGCACCGCGAGGAAATCATCTACGTGCTTTACGGGCGGGCCGAACAATGGGTGGGCACCGAACACCGCATCTTGAGCGCCGGTGAGATGGCGCACATCCCGGCCGGCACGGTCCACGCGACCTATAACCCCCACGCTGAACCGCTCGTTTTTCTCGCGATCCTTTCCCCCGCCAAGCTCCCCGCCGAATTGGCGATCGTCCCCGATCCCTTCGACGTTTCCACCCAAGAACCTTGGTCCAGTCTCCGCGACAATCTCCCTGCCTGCAAAACCCGCTTCTGAGCTGCCCAATCCCAATTCTTTGAACCGCTAATTTTCGCTCATCCTCGCTAATCTCAGACGCCCATTCTCGCCCCGCCTTGATTCGCCGATCAGGCGAAGCTTCCGGAATCGAAAATTAAGCAAAAAATTAGCGGTTAAAAAACTTCCCCATGAAACGCCTCCTCGCCCTCGTCCTCCTCCTCGCGCTTTCCGCGTCAGCCTTCGCCGCCGCTGCCGCCGCCCCGCTCCGGGTCTTCATCCGTTCGGGCCCGAAAACTCACGGCCCCGGTGCCCACGACCACCCGCGCTTTCTCGCCGAGTGGGCCCCTCTGCTCAACGCCCGGGGCGCCGTCGCCTCCGGTGGAAATTCTTTCCCCACCGCCGAGCAACTCGCCGCGACCGACGTCCTCGTGCTCCACTCACCCAACGCCGGCGACATCGCGGCGCCGGATCGCGTTAACCTCGAGGCCTTCGTCGCCCGCGGCGGCGGCATCGTCGTGATTCACGCCGCCGCCGTCTCGAAGGACACCGACTGGTTCAAGTCCATCATCGGCGGCTCGTGGCGGCACGGCACCACCAAGTTCCTCGAAGCGCCGATGCACCTCTACTTTGTCGACCGCGCGCATCCGATCACCCGCGATGCCTCCAACTGGCAGATGGACGACGAGATCTACTATGACATGGACGTCTCGCCCGACGCCCACGTCCTCGCGACCGCCTACACGCCCAAGGCCATCGACACCGGCGGCAGGGGCAACAAAGAGGCGCAAGCCCGCGCCGCCGAAGCCGTCGCGAAGCGCAAGGGTGTCAATATCTACGACCACCAGCCGCAGCTCTGGACCTACGAGCGCACCGTCGCCGGCGGCACCAAGCCCTACCGCGCCTTCGTCTCGATCCCCGGGCACTTCTACGAGAACTTCAACCGCGCCAACTACCGCGCCATTTTGCTGCGTGGTATCGCCTGGGCCGGTCAGCGCGCGAACCCCGATGAATTTTGCCTGCCCGCCGAGCTCGGCGACACGCTCCGTTATCCCGCGGGCGGCCCGACGCATCCCTCCAAAGCTGCCGCGAAGATTGAAGTTCACCCCGAGTTCAACCTGTCCCTCGTCGCCGCCGAGCCGCTCATCAACAAGGTCATGAACCTCGACTGGGATGAGCGCGGCCGCCTCTGGGTTTGCGAAACCCCGGAGTATCCCAACGGCCGCCGCGTCCCCAACGCCCCCGCGCGTTGGCAGGACAGCGGCTCGCTCAAGCCCTTCGTCACCGAACGCGATCCCGAGGACCGCATCTCCATTCTCACCGACACCGATGGCGACGGCGTCATGGACACGAAGAAAATCTTCGCCGACAAACTCGAGCTCGTCACGAGCTTCGTCCTTTACCGCCGCGGTGTGATCGCCGCCACCGCGCCCGACATCTGGTACCTTGAGGACACCGACGGTGACGACGTCGCCGACAAACGCACCAAGCTCTACACCGGCCTCGGCATCAACGACACCCACGCCGTCATCAACAATCTCCGTTGGAGCCGCGATGGCTGGATCTACGCGACGCACGGTTACTCCCGGGGCGAGGTCACCGGAGCTGACGGCAAAACGAAAATGGGCCCCATCACCTCCGGCGTGGTGCGCTTCCGGCCCGACGGTTCGGCCTTCGAGCAATACAGCAGCCGCAACGGCAACACCTGGGGCCTCGATCTTACTTGGGACGGCCAAGTCTTCTGGACCCAGCCCACGAGCGGCACCGTGTTTTTCCACACGGTTCTCCCCGAGGCAATTTTGGCCAAGGGCAAGATCCCCGGCACGACCTCGTGGAAAGGCATGATCACGAACCAGAGCACGTTTCCCGCGATGACTTGGCCCGAGCAGGCCTATGCGCAGATCGACCAAGTCGGCCGCTTCACCGCCGCCGCCGGTTGCGCGATTTACGAGGGCGGCGCTTGGCCCGCGCCGTGGAACTACAGCTACTTCACCGGCGAACCCACGCTCAATATCGTCCATCACCAATTCGTCCGTCGCGACGGCGTAAGCTACGACGTCGCCAAAGAAAAGGGCCGCGAGCAGACCGAGTTTATCCGCAGCACCGACCTCTGGTTCCGGCCGATCGAGACCCGCGTCGGCCCCGACGGCGCGCTCTACGTGGTCGACTTCTACAACCAAGCCGTGATCCACAACGACACCCGCGGCCCGCTGCACGGTCCGGCCAACGCCGCCGTCCGTCCGGACCGCGATCACTATTTCTCCCGCATCTGGCGAGTGCAGCACAAAGCCGCGGTCGCCCTTCCGGCCGTCACGCTCAACCGCACCGATCTCACCGGTCTGCTCCGCGCCATCGAGACGAGCCCGAACGACCACGTCAAAAAAACCGCCCTGCGCCTCGCGCAGGAAAACTTCCCCGCCGCCCCGCAACTCGCCGCGCTTTCGCGCCCGATGGGCAGTCCCGCCCTCGCGCGCTACGATGCCGCTGCCGCTGCGACGACCGCGTCCGCGCGCGCCGCGATTTTCGCGGAGTTCGCCGCGGCCACCGATGACTGGACGCGCTCCGCCCTGATCGCCGGCGCCAAGGAAAACTCCACCGAGTTCATCGCCGCCGCGCTGGCCCCGGGAGCTTCCGGTTCCCTGGCGCCCTTCGTCGCCGCCCTCGCGCCCGCCGTGCCGCCGGCCGCCGCCGCCCGCCTCATCCAAGCCGCCGTCGCGGCCCCGGGCCCGCTCGCCTCGGCGCTCCTGCGCGGCCTCGTTGAACTGGCTGATAAGATCCCCGCGCTCGACGCCGCGACCTCGGCCGCGTTGCAAAAAATGATCGATGCGCCCGATACGGTCGCGCCCGCCCTGTTGTTGGCCGCCAAGACCGACAAATCCGGCGCGCTCGCCGCGTCCATGCAGCAAGCCGTGAGTCGTCTCCTCGCCGACTTCTCCTCGGCCGGCGTGGCCCCCGCCCGGCGGGCCGAGATCGCGCTTTCGTTGCTCGCGCTGCCTTCGCACCGCGCCGATGCCCTCGCCAAAATCGGCGCGCTGCTCGCCGACTCCGTGACCCCCGAGCCGATTAAGAAAAGCCTGTTGGCCACCGTCGGCGATTTGCCTGCGGAGGAATCGGCTGAGGTGCTCATCGCGGCATTCGTGCAATCGAAGTCGCCACTGGTGTTCGATCAGATCTTGAAGAACCCGACATCGGCGCGCGCACTCATCGCGGCCGTGAAGGACAACCGCATCAGTGCCGCGGCGTTTGGCCCCGGCGACATTGCCCGCTTGCGCACCCACCCCAACACCCGCGTCACCCGCGAAGCCGGCGAAGTCTTCGCCGCGATCAACCCCCCAAACCCGCAAAAGGATGAACTGATCGCGAAGCTGTTGGCCGACCTCGCGCAGCCCGGCAACCCGGCCGCCGGCCGCATGGTTTTCGCCGCCGCCTGCGCGATCTGTCACAAACTCGGCGATGTCGGCCTGCGCGACGTCGGTCCGCCTCTCGCCGGCATCGGTTCGCATCCGACCGCCGAATTGCTTGCTCACATCGTCGATCCCAACCGCCAAGTGGAGCCCAACTATTGGCAGTGGAACATCACCAACAAAAAGGGCGACGTCGCCACCGGCGTGATCGTCAACGAAAACGCCGCCAGCATCACGCTGCGCAACCAGGGCGGCGACACCGAGATCAAGCTCGCCGATATCGCCACCCGCGAAAACACCCGCCGCTCGCTCATGCCCGAGGGTTTCGAGGCCCTCGGCGCCAAGGGCCTGCGCGACCTGATCGCTTACCTCGTCGTGAATGCCAAGGCTCCCGCCACCACGAGCGCCGCGCCTGCCGTGGCCGCGCCGGCCAACGCCGTGGTCGACGCGACGCCAAAAAGCGGAGGCCGAGGCGACTTCCCGTTGCCTGAACCCACGCCCATCGTTTGGGAGCCCGGCAAAACGCGTGTGCTGATCATCAGCGGCGGCAGTTCGCATAAGTTCTCCGAGTATTTCGGCGTGATCGACGGCACCACGCTCCGTGCCGCCGGGTTCTCCGTGAACTACACGGAAGACCGTGACCAAGCCGCCGCCACCCTGGCCGAGGCCGACGTCGCGCTCATCAGCGTGAACCGGAAGTTCTTCGACACGCCCGAATATCGGAAAGCGCTCTTCGCCTTCGCCGCCGCCGGCAAAGGCATCGTGATGCACCATCCCGGCACTTGGTATGGCTACGCGCAGTGGCCCGAGCTAAATGCGCAGATCGTCGGCGGCGGCGCGCGTGGCCACGACAAGATCGCAAAGTATGCGGTTAACGCATTGAAGCCCGCGCACCCGATCATGAAAAACGTGCCGGCCAGTTTTGAAGTCGAAGACGAACTCTACTACATCAACGCCGAGCCCGATAAAATCCCGCCCGGCACCGCGCCGATCGACGTGCTCGCCGAGACTTCGCCCTCGGTGAAATTCAAAGCTCCGCATCCGGCCGTGTGGATCACGTCGCATCCGAGAGCGCGCATCGTGGGCCTCACCATCGGTCACGACGGCCGCGTCCACGACCTGCCCGCGTTCAAAACTCTCCTCACCAACGCCGTCCGTTGGGCCTCCGGAAAGTAGCCGTGTCATTGCGAGGAGCGCAGCGACGCGGCACTCCAGCTGGATCGCCACACCCGGCTCGGCCGGGCTCGCGATGACAATTCTTTCACCCATGCCCACCATCGCCGTCCTCGGCACCCTCGATAGCAAAGGCCCGGAACACGCCTTCGTCGCGGCCGCGATCCGTCGCACCGGCCACGCTCCGCTCCTGATCGACGTCGGCAGTCTTGATGCGCCCGCGATCACGCCCGACGTTACCCGCGCCGAAGTTCTCGCCGCGCTCCCCGGCGATCACGCCGCGACGCTCGCCCGCCGTGACCGCGGCGAATGCGTCACATTGATGGGCCGCGCCGCCGCCGCGCTCGTCACGTCACTCCACGTCGCCGGCCGTATCCACGGTATCATCTCGCTTGGTGGCGGCGGGGGCACCGCCATTGCGACCGCCGCGATGCGCGCGCTGCCCATCGGGTTTCCCAAGCTGATGGTCTCGACCCTCGCGAGCGGCCAAGTCGCGCCCTACGTCGGCACGTCCGATATCACGATGATGCCCGCCATCGTCGATGTCTCCGGCATCAACCGCGTCTCCCGCGCCATTTTTGAAAACGCCGCCGGTGCCATCTGCGGCATGGTCGCCGCCGCCGCCGCCCGTCGCACCGCGCCCGCCGTTTCGTCCGAAAAGCCGCTCATCGTCGCCAGCATGTTTGGCAATACGACCGCGTGCGTGACCGAGGCGAAACGCCTCCTCGAAGCCGCCGGCTACGAAGTCCTCGTCTTCGCCGCCACCGGCAACGGCGGCCGCGCCATGGAAGCCCTCATCGCCAGCGGCCTCGTCGCCGGTGTGCTCGACATCACCACGACCGAGTGGGCCGACGAATTGGTCGGCGGCGTCCTCACCGCCGGCCCCGAGCGCCTCGACGCCACCGCCAAGGCCAAGATTCCCGCGATCGTCTCCCCCGGCTGCCTCGACATGGTCAACTTCGGCGAACCGGCTTCCGTTCCCGCGAAATTCGCCGGCCGGCTGTTTTATCACCACAACCCGCAGGTGACGCTCATGCGCACCACTCCCGCCGAGGGCGCCGAGCTCGGCCGCATCATCGCCGAAAAGATCAACCGCTACACCGCGCCGGTCACGGTCCTGCTTCCGCTGCGCGCCATCAGTGTTATCAGCGCTCCCGGAAAACCGTTCCACTCGCCGGAAGCCGACGAGGCCCTCTTCACGTCCCTCCGCCAAAACCTCCGCTCCGACATTCCCGTGATCGAGCATGCCGTCGAAATCAACGACCCCCTTTTCGCCCGCGCCTGCGCGGAGGCTCTGCTCGGCAGCCTCAAGGCCTAGGTCCTGGGGGTTCGCCTTTTTCCTTCAAGAGGGTGAGCCGAGATAATCGCCTTACACGGGTTAGCCGTGGAAGTAGGCGAATAGGCCTTGGCCGTGGTGGCTGAGCGAATGCGTGATTGTTCGACGGTGATTTGTGTGGTTTCTGCACTTCGGTCTTCCCGGGCGGCGGGCTCTTTTGCAGAGTTTGGCCGGTTCGGGTCGTGTTGCGCCGAAAGTCTCGGCGCTCATTCCCGTTTTTAGCCCCCCCATCACCCATGCTACTCCGTATTCTTGTTCTTGCCCTGCTTGCCGTCTCGGCGCTCCACGCCGCTCCCGCTACCTCGCTCTTCGATGGCCGCACCCTCGCCGGTTGGGAGGGCGACCTCAAATGGTGGCGCGTGCAGGATGGGGCCATCACCGGCGGCTCCACGACCGAAAAGGTCCCAAAAAATTCCTTCCTCGCGACGACCCGCTCGTTCCAGAACTTCGACCTCCGTCTCAAAATCAAACTCACCGGCGATCCCAAGACCGGCATGATCAACAGCGGCGTGCAGATCCGCAGTCTGCGCGTTCCGGATCATCACGAAATGTCCGGCTATCAGGTCGACGCCGGCGACAAGTGGTGGGGTAAGCTCTACGATGAATCCCGCCGCAACAAAGTCATCGCCGAGCCCATCGATGCCGCCGCCGCGGACGCCGCCGTGAAACGAGACGACTGGAACGATTACCGCATTCTCGCCGAAGGCCCGCGCATCCGCTCGTGGATCAACGGCGTGCCGGCGCTTGATTACACCGAAGCCGATCCCGCCATCGCTCTCGACGGCAAGATCGCCCTCCAGGTTCACAGCGGTGGCATGGCGCTGGTCCAGTTCAAGGACATCGCGATCACGGAACTCCCGCCCACGCCCGGCGCGCCGACTTGGGACAAGGTGGGTCACCCGAAACCGCGCCCGCCCGCGAAAAAGAAGAACGCTCCGCCCGCAGCCGTGCCATCAGCCAAGTAAACCGTGCGCGCGCCCCTTCTGCTCCCGGTCGCCTTTTTCTCGGTCGCCTTCCTGCGCGCCGCCGAACCGGCACCCGCGCCCGCACCGCCACGCAACATTTCCTACAACACGGTCGCCGCCGGCCCACTTTCGCCCGAAGAGGAACGGCTTTCCTTCGTGCTGCCTCCGGGCTTTGACGTTGAACTCGTCGCCGCCGAGTCGCCCGGTTTCGGCAAGTTTATCACCGTCGATTGGGATGCCCGCATGAGGCTGTGGGCGATGACCGCCCTCGAATATCCCGTCGATGGCAACGAACAGAAGGCCGCGTCCGATGCGCTCTTTGCCGCCGGAGGTCGCGACAAGGTCGTCGTCTTCGATGCACCCTACGCCGCGCCTGCGCCCGGCCAAGCCGCCGTGACCACGCCCCCTCGCGTCTTCGCCGATGGGCTCGTGATGCCGCTCGGCTTGCTGCCCTACAAAGACGGTGCGCTCGTTCAATACGGCGCCGATATCCGACACTACCGGGACACCGACGCCGATGGCCGCGCCGACCGCCACGATGTGATCCTCACCGGTTTCGGCACGCAGGACTCGCACCTCTTTCCCCATCAATTTCAACGTCAGCCCGGCGGCCAGATCTTCGCGGCGCAGGGGCTTTTCAACTACTCGAAAGTCCGCCGCCCCGACGGTCGGCCCTTCGCCGATGGCTCCACTGAGATCCCGTTTAACCAGTGCAAACTCGGCCGCTTCACCTCTGACGGCGCGAGCTTCGAAAGCCTCACGGCCGGCCCCAACAACATCTGGGGCCTCGTCACCTCGCGCGAGGGCGAGACGTTTCTCCAAGAGGCCAACGACATCGGTTATCCCGTGATTCCCTACGAGCCCGGCATCTGGGTCGCCACCGGGTCGAAGGATCGCCTTCGCCCTTATCAACCGCTGATGCCGCCGCCCCTCCCGCCGGCGCAGATGGGCGGCACCGGCCTCAGCGGCCTCGCGCTCGCCGAGGATCGCGACGGACTTTTCCGCCGCTACGGCGCGGCGGCCGCCGATGGCGCCAAGGTCTTCTTTCTGGCCAACCCGATCACCAACACGATCAACGCCGTCCGCGCCACGCCCACCGCCGACGGCGCGCGTTACCGCTACGAAAAGCTCCCCGACTTTCTGTCCACCACCGACAAATGGTTCCGTCCCGTCGCGATCCACTTCGGCCCCGATGGCGCGCTCTACATCGTCGATTGGTATAACAAAATCATCTCGCACAACGAAGTCCCGCGCGCGCACCCCGACCGCGACAAATCCCGGGGCCGCATCTGGCGCGTGCGCCACCGTGACCAGTCGCGCACGCCGCCGCCCGATCTCACGCGGCTCGACGACCGCGCGCTCCTCGCCGAGTTCGGCGGGCCCAACGCTCTCGTCTCCCGCCTCGCCTGGCTTGAGCTCACCGATCGCAAAGCCACGGCACTCGCGCCGGAGCTCGCGCAGATTGCCGTTGATCGCGCCGTCGCCAACGATCGCCGACTCGCCGCGCTTTGGGCACTCGAAAGTCTTTCGGCCGTGCCTGCGGCGCTGCTGGTTTCACTGGCCGGCGATCCGGCGCCCACGATTCGCCGGCAAGCGGCGCGCCTCGCGGCGGCCCAGCCGCGGCCGGAGTCCGAGTTTCTCGCGATCGTCACGCCGCTCGTCGCCGACCCGAGTCCGACCGTGCGCGCCGCCGTGGGTGACGCGCTCCGCCGGGTGCCGCAGGCCAGCCCGCGCGTGATGGCGCTCGCGGCGCAGATGGGCGGAGCGTCGCTGGCAACCGGCGGCGACTGGGAACGCTACGACCGTGAATTTGAACGCTACCTCGCCCGTTGGGCGATGGAGCTCAATCCCGCTGCGACCACGGCACTGCTCGATTCACCGGCCGGCCGCGCGCTCCCGCTGGAGAACCGGTTGCTCGCCACCCTCGCGCTCGGCGGTCGGCGGGCGGCCCTCGGGCTTGCGGCTATGGCGCCCGACCTTGCGCGATCCTTGAGCGACGAAGAAGTGCGAATCCTCGCGGCCCATTTTGCGGAGCCCTCGGCGCGCGCCGCCCTCACGGCTGCGCTCGATCAGGCGGGTTCGCGGGCGGTAGTTTTGCGCGCCTTGCTCGCCCTGCGCACGAGCATCGACGCCGCTCCGTTGACTCCTGCGCTGACGGCGGCCGCCAAGACACTGCTCATCAGCCCGGTGCCCGCGGAGGCGACGTTGGGTGCCCAGGTGGCCGGAGCCTTTAAGCTCGCGGCGGCGGAGCCCGAGTTGACGACGGTCCTCTCGATCGAAGTGACGAAAGACCGCCAACCGACGCTGCTCGCGGCTCTGCGGGCGTTGCGCGAATTGAGTCTCGGGTCGATCGGAGAATTTGAGCGCTTGGCGCGCTCTGCGGAGGATCCGGTGGTCCGTGATGAAGCGCTCGCGGCCTTTGCGACGTTGCGCTCGCCGGAAGCCGTCGCGCGTCTCTTGCGGCTCCTGCCCGCGCTTACGGCCGGGCAGCGCGGGAATCTGCTCGACCGCCTGGCCGCCCATGAGGCGGGAGTGTCGGCCATTGTCGGTGGACTGCGCGATGGTTCGATGGCGAGCGCCGATCTCGGCGTCAGCGTGGCGGAAAAACTTATGTTGAGGATGCCGGGCGATCCGGCCGTGGCCGCGCTCTGGCGATCGCATGGCGGCGATGCGCAACGCGCGCTGCGCCTGCCGGGCGGACGGGGCGATTTCGCGGAGACCCAGCTTACGCTCGCCGGGCCGTTCACCGTGGAGTGTTGGGCCAAGCTCGATCCGGGCATTGACCACCGTGACGGGTTGCTGGGGCTTTCGGGCGTGATCGATTTCAACTTCTTCGACGGCCGTTTTCGCGTGTGGCTGGGCGAGGCCAACGATGTGGTGCAGGCGAAGAAAAAGGCCGTCCCGGGGGTGTGGACCCACTACGCGGTCACTCGCGACGGCCGGGGATTTTTTCACCTCTATCTCAACGGCGAGCTGGAGATGTCGAGCGCCGGCCCGAGTCAGAGTGTTTTCACGGGACTGAACGTCGGGCGGAGCCGGCTGAACCCCAGCAACGGCACGACGGCGGGTTGGCTCGCCGAGTATCGCGTGTGGAACGTGGCGCGCTCGGCCTCCGAGGTGCGCGACGCGTTTGACCGCAGTTTCGCCGGCACGGCGGTGAGCGCCCGGCCGCCGGGATTGGTCGATCTGTTTACCGGGGCGAATTGGGGCCCGCTGAAAGGCGCGGCGCGCGTCGAGCCGACGGAGGACGCACCCGTGTTGCTCACGCCGGGGGAGGCGGCCAAGCAGGAAGAAAAATTCACGCGGTTTCGCGCGTTGGCCAACGGCGCCGGCAATCCGGACCAAGGTCGGCAGTTGTTCACGTTGCTCTGCCTCACGTGCCATCAGCAAGGCGGCAAGGGCGGCCTGATCGCGCCGCCGCTCGACGGCATCGGCAATACGGGCGTCGAGGCGTTGCTGCGCAACATCCTCACGCCGAGCGCGGCGATGGAGAGCGCGTATCGCACCTACCGCGTGGTGTTGAAGGATGGTAGCGTGCGCGACGGCTTTTTGGCCGACGACACGCCTGAGGCCGTGGTGCTGCGCACGCCGGGAGCGGAAGACCAACGCATCGCTCGCGGCGAGATCAAGCAGACCTCGTATCTCAACCGCTCGCTGATGCCCGAGGGTTTGCTCGAAGCGATGCCGCCGCAACAGGTGAGCGATCTGTTCAGCTATTTGAAGACGTTGAAGTAGGTCAGGCCAGAATCTCGCGGACGACGCGGGCGGGTTCTACGCCGGTGAGGCGTTGGTCGAGGCCTTGGGACTTGAACGTGAACTTCGCGTGGTCGAGGCCGAGGGTGTGCAAGATCGTCGCGTTCAGGTCGAAGAGGCTCACGGGGTCGCGGACGATGTTGTAGGAAAAGTCGTCGGTCTCGCCGTAGACGACGCCGGGCTTCACGCCGCCGCCGGCGAGCCACACGCTGAAGCAGCGCGGGTGGTGGTCGCGGCCGTAGTTGGTCTGCGTGAGCGTGCCTTGCGAATACACGGTGCGGCCGAATTCGCCGGCCCACACGACGAGCGTGTCTTTGAGCAGGTCGCGTTGTTTGAGATCGGTCACCAGCGCGTAGCCGGCTTGGTCGACGTCTTGGCATTGGAGGCGGTGGTCGCCGGGGAGATTGCCGTGTTGGTCCCAGCCGCGGTGCAGGATTTGCACGACGCGCACGTCGCGCTCGACGAGGCGGCGCGCGAGCAGGCAACTGGCGGCAAACGTGCCGGGGGTTTTTACGTCGGCGCCGTAGAGGTCGAGCGTGGCGGGACTCTCGTCGGCGAAATTCGTAAGGTCGGGCACGCTGGTCTGCATGCGGAAGGCCATCTCGTATTGGGCGATGCGATTGAGCGTCTCGGGGTCGCCATGGCGGGCGTGGGCGTGGGCGTTGAAGCGGGCGAGGGAGTCGAGCATCGCGCGGCGGGCGGAGGCGTCGACGCCGGCGGGGTTGTCGAGGAAGAGCACGGGGTCGCCTTGCGAGCGGAGGGCGACGCCGTTGTGGCCGCCGGGAAGAAAGCCTGCGCTCCACATCCGCGTGAAGAGGGCCTGCGCGGAGGTTTTGGAGGACCACTTTGGCGTGAGGACGACGAAGGCGGGGAGATCGTTGTTCTCGCTGCCGAGGCCGTAGGAGAGCCAGGAGCCGAGGCTGGCTTTGCCGGGGAGCTCGCTGCCGGTCATGAGGAACGTGCAGGCGGGGTCATGGTTGATGGCGTTGGTGTGAACGGTGCGGACGATGGCGAGGTCATCGACAAGCTTGGCGGTCCACGGGAGGAGTTCGCTGACCCAGGCGCCGTTTTGGCCGTGCTGGGCGAATTTGAAAATCGACGGCGCGACGGGGAATTTCGCCTGGCCGCTGGTCATCGTGGTGATGCGTTGGCCGGCGCGGATGGAGTCGGGGAGCTCGACGTTGAACTGGGAGGCGAGCCCCGGTTTGTAGTCGAAGGTGTCGAGCTGCGAAGGCCCGCCGTTCATGTGGAGGTAGATGATGCGCTTGGCGGTGGGCGCGAAATGCGGCAGGCCGGCGAGCGGCGGGTGGATGCGGGGTTGGGCGGAGTGAAGAGTTGAGGGCTGAGAGGTGAGAGCCGGGACGGAGGCGCGGAGGCGCGGGGCGAGCAGGTTCAGCGCGACGCCGCCCATCGCGAGACCGGAGCCGGAGAAGAATTGGCGGCGGGTGAGCTGGTTCAGATAGGCATGGATCGGGTTCATCGGTCGGGGGCGGGAGGGGTGGGAAGATGGGGAGAGGGGGAGAAGGGGAAATCTGGTGATGCGATTTCGGGGGGTGACCGGGCGCTACGTGGCGGGGATCGGCTGGATTGCTTCTCGCAATGACAGGCTTGGGCGTGGAGGGCGGGTCGGAGATCCTGCCCTACTTTTAGTCAGTTGCGGGTGATGGTTTCGTCGAGGTTGAAGAGGAGGTTGGCGACCATCGTCCAGGCGGCGATTTCCGGGGCGCGGGCCGTGGCCTTTGGCTTTGAGGCGCCGTTGGTGAGGACTTTTTCGGCGGCGTCGGGATTTTTTTCGTAGTGGGCGCGATGGGTCGCGAGCGCGGACGTGAGCAGATCGCGCTCGGTGGGGTCGGGCTCACGGGCGGTAACGGCACGGAAGGCGGCGGCGAGACGGGGAGCATCAGCGGAGTCGGCGGCGAGGAGATTCTCGGCGAAGGCGCGGGCGGCCTCGAATTGTTGCACGTCGTTCATGAGCGCGAGGGCTTGAAGCGGGGTGTTGGAGCGGCCGCGGCCGGTGCAGAACGTTTCGCGCGAAGGCGCGTCGAAGGTGGTGATCGCGGGCGCGGGCGCGGTGCGTTTCCAGAAGGTGTAGAGACTGCGGCGGTAGAGGGCGGGGCCGTCGTCGCGCACGTAGGTCTTGGTGTTGCTGCCGCCGAAGGCGACGGGTTCCCAGATGTTGATGGGTTGGTAAGGGCGGACCGGGGCGCCGCCGATCGTGGGCACGAGCAGGCCGGAGAAGGCGAGGGCTTGGTCACGGAGAACCTCGCCGTCGAGGCGGAGGCGCGGGGCGCGGGCGAGGAGACGATCGGAGGGATCGAGCTCAAGGAGGGCGGCGGTGACATCGGAGCTCTGGCGGTAGGTGCGCGAGGTGACGATGAGGCGGACGAGGTGTTTCACGTCCCAACCGGAGCGGATGAATTCGGCGGCGAGCCAGTCGAGGAGTTCGGGGTGGGTGGGGGCGTCGCCCTGCACGCCAAAGTCGCTCGGCGTGCGGACGAGGCCGGCGCCGAAGAGCTGTTGCCAGAAACGGTTCACGGTGACGCGGGCGGTGAGCGGATTCTTCGGATCGACGATCCAGTGGGCGAGATCGAGGCGGGTGGGTCGCGGGGAAGCGGAGGAGTTGAGCGTTGAGGGTTGAGAGTTGAGAGCAGGGGATGCGAGGCGGAGGGGCGGGAGGAAGGCGGGGGTGGCGGGTTCGACGAGGTCGCCTGGTTTGTCGTATTGGCCGCGGATAAGGATGTGCGCGGGCAGCGGCTCGGAGCGTTCGCCGGAGACGAGCGTCATGGGGTAGTTGAGCTCGTAGTAGATTTGTTCGGCGAGCAGGCGGCGGGCGGCGTGGGCGGTGGGTTCAAGGGCGGCGCGATAGGGGGCGTAGATGTATTCGCGGTGGTAGCGTTCGAGGCGTTTTTTCTCGGCGGCGTTTTGCTGCGTGCTGGAAAGGCCGATGAGATACTTGGTGTCGTGGCGGAGCGGCACGCCTTCGACAAAGCGGGCGTTGGCCTGGAGGGCGGTGTTCCACGCAGCGCGGGAAAGCAGCGGGTCGAGGGTGGCATCGGGGCTGGTCAAGACGGCCCCGGCGCGGTCCCACCACGCGGCGCCATCGCTCTGGGTGATGCGGAGGCCGGTGTAGGATTTGCCGGATTCAAGGCCGGCGTCGCAGGCGTCGATCTCGAGGCGCGCATAGCTGCCAGTGGGCGGGAGCGGGCCGATGTGACGGGTGCCGCCGGGTTGGGGACCGAAAGCGGTCGGGTCGCCCCAGACGAAGCGGGCGGTGCGCTCGTTGGTGATAAACTCGAGGCTGACGGCGCGGGGCGGTCGGGCGGGATCGGCGAGGAAATGGACGAAGGCTTTGGCTTCGGAGCGGACGAGGAGGTCGATGTCGCCCGCGGTAAATGCAAACGGACGGGAGGCGTCGCCTTCGAGGCGGAGCGCGCGTTGACCGCCGGCAAGAGGCACGTCGGGCCCGGAGCGCCACTCGCCGCGGAGCGCGGGGGTGCCGGGGCGAAAATCGGTCGCGAGGGCGAGGTCGGAGTCCTCGGCCCAAACGACTTCGTAGGTGATCGGCGTTTTTTCCAGAGTCGGGGGCGGGGATTCGGTGAGGAGCTCGGTGGTGCGGGCGGCGAGCGCGGCTTCGAGGGGACGGATCGCGGCCCCAAGTTCGTCGATGCGGGCTTGCTTGGCGGGAGTATCGGTGACGACGACGACGGGAGCGGAGACGCGGACGTTTCCGTCCCAAGGGCGGTCCGCGAGGCTCTTCCAGAAGGCGCCGAGGGCGTAGTAGTCGTGCTGGCTGATCGGGTCGAATTTGTGGTCGTGGCAGGCGGCGCACCCGGCGGTGAGCCCGAGGAAAACGGCGGCGGTGGTATCGGTGCGGTCGCCGGTGTTGCGGGCTTCGGCCTCGGCTTCGATGGCGCCGCCCTCGGAGGTGGTGAGGTGGAGACGGTTGTAGCCGGAGGCGATCAGCGCGTCGAGGCGGGCGGCGCGAAGCTCGCTGCCGGGCGTGGGCGGAGCGGAGCCCGGCGAACGGGGAGCGGAGCTGGGCGCGGGCAGGCGAAGTTGGGCATCGGGGACGAGATCGCCGGCGAGTTGTTCGACGGTGAAACGGTCGAACGGCACGTTGGCGTTGAAGGCGCGGACGACCCAGTCGCGGTAGGGCCAGATGTGGCGGATGTTGTCGAGGTGGAGGCCGTGGGTGTCGGAGTAGCGCACGGCATCGAGCCAGAAGCGCGAGAACTGTTCACCGTAGCGCGGCGAGGCGAGGAGACGGGTGACGAGGGTCTCGATCGCGGCGTGGGGATTGCGATTGGAGTCGGAGAGGAAGGCGTCGATCTCGGCGGGCGTGGGCGGGAGGCCGGTCAGGTCGAGGGTGAGACGGCGGATGAGGACGGTGGGCGCCGCCTCGGGGGCGAAGGAAAGGTTTTGGCGGGCGAGTTTTTGCAGAATGAACGCGTCGAGGGGATTGGGAGAGGGCTGAGAGTTGAGCGTTGAAAGTTGAGTGACGGGAATCGCGGGGCGGGAGATGGGTTCGAAGGCCCAGTGGTTTTGGTAAACGGCGCCTTGCTCGATCCATCGGCGGATGAGGTCGCGCTGGGCGGGCTTGAGCGGGGGCTTGTGCGAATCGGGCGGCGGCATGATCTCGTCGGGATCGGTGCTGATGATGCGGAGCCACGCTTCGGAGTTGGCGATGTCGCCGGGCACGAGAGCGCGGAAGCCGTTGCGATCAACGGTGGCGGAGTCGAACTGGTCGAGGCGGAGCTCGGCTTTGCGGTGGGCGGCGTCGCTGCCGTGGCAGGCGAAGCAGTTGTCCGCGAGGATGGGGCGGATGTGCTCGTTGTAGGAGATGGGCTCGGCGGCGCGGGCGATTGCGACGAGCGCGAGCGCGTAGAAAAACGGAAGACGGAGAAAAGAGGAATTCACGGCGGGGGAGCGCGGGGGGCGAACGAAGCTCGAAGTGAAAAGAAACGAGCGGCGCAGGTCTAGGAAGATTCTGCCGTTGAGCCAGATTGGTTAGCGGGCGAGACGGGTGAATTCGGGGGTGGGGTGTGCGGTGAAAGACGGGCCTTCGCGGATCAGGAAGAGCGCGGACCATCGCTCGCGGACGGCGAGGGCGAAGCCGGCATCGGGACCGAGCACGAAGAGGGCGGTGGCGCGCGCGCTGGATTGGGCGCAGGTCGGGGCGATCACGCTGACGGAGGCGAGCGGAGAGGCAACGGGTTCGCCGGTGCGCGGATCGAGGATGTGGCCGTAGCGACGGCCGGCGTGCGTGAAGGAATTGTGGGCGTCGCCGGAGGTGGAGAGGGATTGGCCGGCGAGATCGAAGACGTGGGCCAGCGGAGCGGAGCCGGCGGGTTGCTCGATGGCGACGCGCCAAGGCCGGGGGCCGACGGTGGCGATGTCGCCGCCGATTTGGACGTAGTGGTCGGTGGAGCCGAGCGCAGACAGTTGGGCGGCGATGGTGTCGGCGGCGAAGCCCTTGGCCATCGAGGAAAAATCAGCGGCGAGATCGGCGGACGTTTTTCGCAACGCGGGCGGAGAGGCGCGACTTTCGAGGCGACGATACCCGATGCGGGCGCGGGCGGCGGAAATTTCGGCGGCGGAGGGCGGCGGGCCGGAGCGGCGTTGCGGACCGAAGCCCCACAGATCGATGAGCGGGAAAATCGTGGCGTCGAAGGCTCCGCCCGTGAGGACCGAGAGCGCGCGGCAATCGGTGGCGACGCGGGCAAGCTCGGCCGAGACGGTGATCCAATCGGTGGTGCGGGCGGTGTTGAAGCGCGAGAGTTCGGAGTTGGGGCGGTAAGTGGAAAACTGTTGTTCGAGGCGTTCGAGGGTGGCCGAGATGCGGGCGGTGAGGGTGGCGGGATTGAGCGGTAGAGCAGGTTGGAGGAATTTCACGGTCCACGTCGTGCCGAGGGCGCGGCCGGTGAGGGCGACGGCTTCGGCGGCAAACGCGCGCGTGGCGGTGAAGAAAAAAATGAGCGCGACGACGCGGAGGATCATGGGCCGACTTGAACCCAGCGAAGGACGGTGAGGTGGTGCGCGTGGAGCGCGACGGCGAGGGCGACGAGCGCGAGGGCGGCGTAGTCGCGACGGGAAAAACGATCAGTGGGGCCGCGGGCCCGCACGAAGTTTAACAGCGCGCCGGTGGGGCAGCCGAAGCGGCAATAGGCTTGGGGCACGAAAAACGAGGCGATGAGGCCGACGGCGGCGACGGCCAACGTGGCGATGCCGGCGGAACGGATGACGTAGGCGGCGAACGGTTCGAGTCCGGCGAGATCGAAGGGGAGGGCGAGTAGCGCGACGGCGAGCGTGAAGAACACGAGGGCGAAGGGCAGATATTCGAGTCCGCGGATGACGGACGCGGAAAGGGTGATTTGAAAGCGGGCGGGGCGGTAGTGGCTGAGGAGTTCTTGGGCCGCGCCGTGGGGGCAGACGTGGTGGCAATAAAGCGGTTTGCCGGTGGCTAGAGGCACGAGCAGGGCGGCGGCGGCGAGGAGCACGAGGCCGGGGGCAGTGGTCCACGGGATGCCGGAGCGAGTCCAACCGACGAGGAGTTTTTGGGCGAGGAGATCGCCGGCGATGAGGCCGACATAGACGATGAGCACGAACTGGTAGGGGCGCTTCCAGCGGTGGCGAACAGCGGGCGGGCCGAACGCCATGAAGCCGGCGGCGCCGATCACGGCGAGCAGGGCGTAGTCGCGCCACGAGAAACGAAGCGGGACGCGCGCGGCGAGTTGGTCGCGGCTGAGTTGGAGGCGGGCCTTGACGCTCTGCGCGATGGCCATGCTCGTCATGGTGGAGCCGGAGACGCCCTCGATGCCGGCGGCTTTCAAGTCGAGCGCGGCGGCGGCGTCCCAATTGAGGCCGTTCCATTTTTTGAGGAAACGGCGGTCGACGGTGATGTCCTTGATGTAGCTCTCGGTGTCTTCGGAGGAATGGATTTTCAGGCCGAGGATTTTCCAATCGCGGTCGAGGACGACGAGAGCATCGGTGGTGCCGGCGTAGCCGAT
>SXGQ01176369.1_pt1 | contig 92747 bp, 93 predicted proteins | sample 3178371 | NCBI WGS metagenome assembly SXGQ01 (sample SAMN11356859, study PRJNA531348) | freshwater metagenome | isolation source: freshwater sample F1-20 | place: China: Fuxian Lake, Yuxi | collected 2017-12-25 | reverse complement strand
ATCTAGCCCCTACCTGCGTTGCATTCAGACCTTGGAGCCACTGAGCGAACTGTGCGGGCTGCCAGTTGTTGTGGAGCCCCGCATTGAAGAAGACTCGCCTCTTGAAAAGTCCTTAGCCGTGCTTGAAGACGCGCCCGACAACGCAGTGTTGTGTAGTCACGGCGATGTGATCCCCGACATGGTGAATGGTTTGTTCCGCCGCGGCATGGACATGACTGACGCGCCACGTGCACTGAAGAAGGCCAGCTTGTTTGTGTTGCACCGCGAAGACGGCGTATTTGTGCGCGCCGAGTATTGGGACCCACCAACGGTGTAGTTCGTGGCCTGAAAGCTATTCGCCGCGCTTCACAGCGGCATCGACTTCTTTCACGATTGCCTCAACAAACGCCTTCACTTCTTTTGGCGGGTTCTGCACTTGGCACACTTGCAGTTGTTTCTGTGCCAGACCCTCGTTGTCTAGAAAACGGAAATACACGATTCCTAAAAAGCAATGAGCATCTGGGTATTCAGGGTCCACCGCTTGCGCGCGCAACAAGTCTGTCACTGCAGTCGCCAGCGCCAATTGCTTCACGCTTCCCGTTGCGTCACGTGCGGTCAACGCAAGAATCCACGACCGATACGTCAGTGCCTCTGGATTATCGGGCTCCAGTTTCAAGACTTCGGAATAAATCTCTATAGCTTTCGACGGATCAGAGAAGTTCAATTGCCGCGCATTTGCCAGCATTGTTGCCGTGCTTTGCTCGATGCCACCGGTGGCAGAGTCGCCAGGTAACCGTTGACCAGAGCTACGCGCCACCCCCAGGCCGGCACCCACGCCAAGTGATAGGACAACAAGCGACACGACGAGACGCTGTGCCCATCGACGCGGTTCGACGACCTTCTCAAGATGTGCTCCGTCTATCTCACGTGTAATGGCCGCGGCTCGGGCAATGTAACCCTCGCGAAGAGCTGCGTAATCGTTGTCATCGATGTCCCCCGCTGAGCGCTCTTTCTCTAAATCACGCAGAGATGACAATAAGAACTGTTGTTCATCACGCAGTTCTTCAGACATCAGACATTTTCCTCATCAGTGGGGTCTTCAGCCAAGAGTTTTTCAACAAGCGCAACATCTTCATCAGTTGCACCCAAGACGTTTTGCCCGCGCCACCGGCGAAAGGCCACCCACAATCCAGCAACCGCACAAATGAGCACCGCAATAGGTAACACCCACACGAGCGAATCGAATCCGGTTGCTCGAGGAACCAGAAGTACCTGGGCTTTGAAGGTACGAGCAATCGAAGCAATAATCTCATCGTCCGATAACTCGCCCGCAGCAACATCACGAGCTACTTGTTTGCGAATGTTTTCTGCAGACGTTGCACGCGAGACATACACACTTTCACCATCGCAGGTTGGGCATGCAATGTGTTTGGTAATGGAATCAATGCGATCACTTTGTGTCATCGGGCCAGCGTCGCGAGTGGAACCAACTGCCAGCAAAGCGATAACAAGGAACCCCATCAACATCCACACGGGCCACGACTTCAACTTCTTCATGATCCACCTGCGAACTGTGTCTTTAATTCAGTGAGTCGCTGCGCGAGAAATCCTTCGGTGAGTGCGCCCAAAATACGAAGCCGCACAAAACCATTCGGATCAATCACCCAAGACTCCGGCACTTTTGCAATACCAAACGCAACAGCAATGGAGCCGTCATCATCTCGTACAACTGGCCAATCTCCGCCATTTGTTTCGAAGAAAGCATTCACGGCACCATCAGAGTCATCATTCACCACGGTGTACAACTCAACTGGATCTTCTGATGTCAATTGTTCTTTAGCAAACGAAACAAGCAACGGATGCTCTTGTCGACACGGCACACATGTTGAGTTAAAGAAATTGAGAACGACCCAACTGCCTTTACGACGAGCTAAATCAAAAGGTTCATTGTTGGTCGTAGTGGACTTCACAACGGGTGCTGGTTCACCAAGTAACGGAGACGACGCAGAATCTGACTTGCCCGGCTTAGCGAGCGCTAAGACCACAAGAAACAACAGCAGAACTGTTCCGACAGCGCCTGCGATGAACGGCGCAACAGGGCGAGAGCCCGGCGATGCGCTCATACCGACACGCCAATCGGAGCTGAAGTTGGATCTGTAGGGCGGCGGCGGCTACCAGGGAATGCAGATAGCAAGGTTCCGATACCCATGAGACCGCCACCAATCCATAACCACATAATCATTGGCTTGATGAACACTTTTATCTTTGCTGAATCGCTTGTTGGCTTCACTGGCGGCTCAAGCGTGATGTAAATATCTTTTGTCAACGTTGATTTCACTGATGGGGTACCGATGTTCATTCCCATCGAAGTGAATTTACTGATGGCCGGCGCATAACTCTGTGCGCCATCTACCTTCACAACGGCAGACATCACCGAACGACGATCATCGGCTGATTGTTCAAATCCCATGAGTTCGAAGGTGTGTCCACCAAATGATGCAACAACACCTTTTTTCAACGTAAGTTCCTGGCTGTGTGTGTAACTGTTTGATGCGGCCAACGCCACAGAAATCAGAATCACACCGATGTGCACCACCATGCCACCGTTGGCACGACCCACAAGTCCGCGCATTCCTTGTCGACGTGTGGCTAATACCAACTGGCGAAGTGCCGCACCGCCAGCAAAACCACCAAGAGTAAATGTGAGCAATGGATTTATTCCGGTAGCGCCCAACACAACACTGAGTGCCAACGCAGCAATGCCTGCCCACGCCGGCCAGAACAAACGTTGCGACAGCAATTCGCCTGATGCCTTACGCCATGGCAACACCGGCGCAATGCACATAAGGAACAACAAAGTAAGTCCTGCTGGAACTGCCAACGTGTCAAAGAAAGGCTCACCTACTACTAGTTGACGATCTTGCAGTGCTTCAACAATGAGTGGGAAAACAGTTCCCAATAAAACAACAAAGGCGAACACACTAAAGATGACGTTGTTTGCAAGGAACGCACCCTCACGAGAGAGCGGCGAGTCAATTGTTCCTGGTGCGCGCAGTTTGTCGCCACGCCACCCGATGAGAGCCACCGAAACAACAACGATGATTGCAAAGAACGTCAACAAGAACGGACCGATGTCGGAATCACTAAATGCGTGAACACTGTTCAGGATTCCAGAACGTGTCAGAAAGGTTCCAAGAATTGTGAGACTGAAAGTGGAAATCAATAACGACAAGTTCCACACACGCAACATGCCGCGACGCTCTTGCACGAGAACCGAGTGAATGTAGGCAGTAGCTGTTAGCCACGGGATGAACGATGCGTTCTCCACTGGGTCCCACGCCCACACGCCGCTCCAGCCCAACACCTCATAGCTCCACCACGAACCCAAGATGATGCCGAACGTGAGAAAGCCCCAGGAAAACAATGCCCATCTACGAGTCTCAACAAGCCAACCTTCACCAACACGACCAGTAATGAGTGCACCAATTGCAAAAGCAAAAGGCACGGTCATGCCTACATACCCCAAATACAAAATGGGCGGGTGAAACACCACCAAGATGTGGTTTTGCAACAACGGGTTTGGCCCTGGTCCGTCAAGTACGCCAGGCGCACCCAATTTGAATGGGTTCGCTGGTCCCAGTGTGAGCACAAAGAAGAACAACATGACAATGTTCATGGTTGCTAATGCCCAGCCCACCATCGGGTCGTTTAATCGAGTGCGATACTTCACCACGATGCCCACAGTGAGACATGCGAGCACGAGTAGCCACAGCAAGATGGAACCTTCTAGTGCGCTCCACACTGCTGTGAAGTTATACAACGCAGGGGTGCTGTACGAGCCCACTTTTTGTACATATGCAAGTGAGAAATCACGCGTGATCATTCCCCATTCCATTGCTGCGAACGCAGCAATGGCTGCCGCGCATGAAAGATAAGCAAAGCGCGGAACGAGACGCATGACCTTTTCGTCAGACTGTCGCGTGCCCGACACTGCAGCAAACAGCCCGAAGAATGCGCCGATGATGCCAACTAATAGACAAGCACGGCCAATAGGGCCGCTTAGCCCTCCAACACTGAGCATGCTGCTGCCTCTTCATTAGCCGTATCTAAACGCGTCTTATTTTTCTCCACATAACTATTGGAGTGCTTAACTTCGATGCGATCACTTTCAAAAGTTCCATCGACAACGCGACCATGAGCTACCACCGGAATACATTCTTGGAACACGCCGCCAGGGTCACCGGCGTATACAACTTTGATTTTCTCAAGATTGAACACCATGACGAAAGATGTGCCACCGTCTTGTTGCTGCACTGATCCCTCTTCCACAATTCCTTGCACCCGCAATCGGCGATCACCCTCACAGCCAGCCCGTGAACCCACTTCGTCAACGTTGCAGTAATAGTCAATTGCGCTCGTCAAAAACTTCGTCACCACTACTCCGCCAGCACTCATTGCGGCGACAACCATGACAATAGGTATCCAGCGTCGTTTCTTCTTGGAAGCAACTGAGCTTTCGTCATTTGTACGCGGTGTTAGGTCCACGGTTTTTCCTCAGTACTCGCGTGCTTCGACAGCGCACGACCGCGACGCAACACCCACGCTGCGTATGCAATAACTGCAACAGCGGTTCCAATCCACGAACCCAAAATAAATGCTGCATGATCCATAGCTATTGCACTCCTGCTTCATTTCGACGTTCAGCGATTGCAACATCGAGTCCGCGGTCGGCAAATGAATCTTCCAACAACATGGTGCGTTGACGGTGAAGAACTAGCCATACAAACAACAACGTAAACGTGACAAGACCAAGGAATAACGAGAACAACATGAGGCCATCAAGTTTGACTTTTGCATTCGGGTCGGCAACAGATGCATCTTGATGCAATGATCGCCACAAATTCACACTGAAATGCACGAGTGGGATTTCAAGGACTGCCAACAACGCCATGACAGAAGATCTGCGTGCGCGTTGACGATGCGTCCCGTCGAGGCGACGTACAGCCAAATACCCAACATATGTAATGAATAGGAACGCAGTACTGGTGAGACGCGCATCCCACACCCAATATGTTCCCCATGTCAATCTGCCCCACAAGCTGCCTGTCACTAATGAAACAGCAACGAACAACACGCCAATTTCAGCCGACGCACCAGCGACGCGATCCCATGCAAGTGATCGTTGACGGCGCGACAGATACACGCCGGAGCACACTGCCGTCAAAAAGAAAGCAATATATGCAGTCCAGATAGACGGAACGTGCACGTACATGATGCGAACAGTGCTCCCTTGTACAACATCTTCGGCAGAGAATTGCAAGCCAAACAGTGCGAGCGAAATCACAAGCACGATTACCAGCACGCCCAGTCGACGTGTGGCAGAAGTTCCGGTGCCCGAGTTCGGGGTCATGTTCACTTCCACTTCATTAAGTCTGACCGCCTACAGCGGATGAGAAAAATCGGACCTTATTCATCTACCAACGGTCCGAAAGCAACAGTTCCAGCAACAGCAAAAATCACCGCAAACACCGCGAGAAGACCAATCCATGGCCACCCCTCGGACACGGCGGTTCCGCCACTGCCAAACGCTGCCTCCGTGGCGCGGGTAGCACCAATAAGGACAGGCGCTACGACGGGCAACAAAAGAAGCGGAAGAAGTGTCTCTCGCCCTTTGGCACCAGCCGCAAGACCTCCGTACAGGGTACCTACGCAACCGAGTCCCGCAGTAGCCACCACCATGGTGACGAATGCCTCAAGGAGACCCACGGCGGTCATTTCAACCCCGTACAACACAACGGCTGTAGCCAAGAGCAGAACTTCCAAAACAAACAACTGCACCATCAACGCAAGCGATTTTCCAACAAAAATCGCCCCGGTGTCTACACCCGCAACACGCAACGCATCAAGAGCGCCATCAGCAGACTCCACAGTGAAAGAGCGCTGCACCACGATCAACATGCTGAACAACGTGGCAAGCCACATTAAGCCAGGCGCCACACGCTGCAGAATGCCTTCGTTGTCTAGTGCAAACGCAAACATCACCATCACAATGGCCGCAAACGGTGCAACTTGATTCGTGAGAATGCGGCTGTTCCACTCGATCGACAAATCTTTACGCGCTACAGCCACAACAATGGTTCGACGTGATTTCACAGAACTCATTGCACGCCCCCGCCATCAACGGTGACCACGCGAGTTGCAAGTGCGGATGCGCGCTCCATCTCGTGGCTTGCAAGCACGATGGTTGCGCCAGCAGATACAGCGTTACGTAACACACTGTCGAGTTCATCGCGACCCTGCGCATCTAAGCCGGCGTGCGGCTCATCGAGCAACCAAATCTCTGCGCGACGAACAATAAGACTGGCAAGAGCACAGCGACGACGCTGTCCTGCTGAGAGTCGTGCTGTTTTCACTGACGACAATCGCCCGTCAATGCGCATCAACGACATTGCGCGCACTATTTCTTCTTCTGTTGCGTTCACCATTGATGCCCAAAAGCGAACGTTCTGTTCCACGGTGAGATCGAGATACAAACCGTTTGAATGACCGAGTAAGCCAACTCTGGAACGCACTTCATCTCGTTGAGCAACAAGGTCGATCCCTAGTACTCGTCCTGACCCACGTTCGATAGGAAGCAAGCCAGCGCACACACGAAGAATGGATGTTTTGCCTGCACCGTTGGGCCCTTGCAGAAGAACAATCTCCCCCTGAGATACCTGAAGATTTGCACCAGCTAAAGCGGGAAATTGACCGAGAACGGCAACGACATCATTTAGTTCGATCACCGAGTCCATGCCCTCCTCACGCTAGTGACCTCCCCACAGAACAACCAACGCGACGATTAGCGTGATGGCTATGTCATCCCACCCATCAAGACCACGCTGGAACCGCAGCCTTGATGTCATTGGACGAATCTGTCTCTCAACAGGACTGCTTTTACTTCTGTTCACGGGGTATCAACTATGGGGAACAGGAATCATGGAGCTCCGTGCCCAAAAATCACTCGAAAAAACGTTTGAGGCGCGTCGTGCGCCTACTCCACAGTTTGTGATTCCTAAATATGGAGAAGTCGCAGGAAAACTCAGCATCGAGTCCATCGGTCTTTCAAAAATGATTGTGGTGGGAGTGGACTACAAAAATCTAGAAAAGGGACCCGGAATTTTTCCCGGCTCACCCCTACCAGGGCGTCCGGGAAATCTTGCAATCTCTGGCCACCGAACGACGTTTGGCGCTCCGTTCGAAAAACTGAATGAAGTCAAAGAGGGCGACAAAATTGAAGTCACTACCGCGGAAGGAACCTTTACTTACATCGCGTATGGGGACCCAACGATTGTTCCAGCAACTGCGGTCGAAGTTGCTACCACTGTTGACCCAACGCGAACCACACTGACGTTGATTACCTGCCATCCGAAATGGACCTCAACGAATCGTCTCATCGTCACAGCAGAAATTGTTGCAGCAGCCCCACCCCTTCAGCCCGCGGTGATTGCAACACCCGAAGAAGTAGCCCCATTGAGTCAAGGATGGTTTCATGATGTTTCAACGTGGCCAGCGATTCTCGCCTTATTCATTGCACTAACTGTCATCGTTATGGGCACCCCTCGACTTGTGCGTCGTTATCACCGACCATTTCTCTTCTACCCACTGGCGGTCGTAGTTTTCTTGCCCACTCTTTTTGTGTTCTTTACCCAGATCACTCGGATCCTTCCCAGCAATTTGTAGGCCAATAGCAAAGAGGCTGCACTAGCCCCTACCATCGTTGTTATGTCTGAGCACCAGAACGACGCGGTCCGCGTTAAACGCGCCCGCATCGCAAAGTACAACTTGTTAGCAAATCGCATCGGCTACTTGTTCTGGGCGGTTGCAATTGGTTGTTTTCTGATGGCATTCGCTCTCGGATTCAAGGGGCCGCTTGTTACTGCCGTGACGGTGTGCATCATCATCGGCTCCATCTTGCTTGCTCCTTCGATTGTGATTGGTTACGCGGTAAAAGCAGCCGAGCGCGAAGATCGTGAAAACGGTCTCTAGAAATATGTCATCTGCATCTGCTCTTCGTCGCTCACAAATTCTTGAAGTCGCACTGACGGCATTTTCTACGTCTGGATATCACAACACATCGATGAATGACATTGCCGATGCGCTGTCAATGACAAAACCTGTGGTGTACCAATACTTTGATTCGAAGCGTGCGTTGTATCTAGAACTACTCCACCATGTTGGTGCAGACCTCGTGCAGGCAGTTACCACCGCTGTTGCTGCGGCCGGCGAACCGCGTTTACAAACTGAACGCGGCATGATTGCTTACTTCACATGGGTGGCACACAATCGAGAAGCCTTCTCGTTGCTCTTCGAAAGTTCTGCTCGCGTTGATGAAGAATTTGCTGACATTGTGAGCGAGTTCGAAGATGCTGCTGCTCGTGCCATTGCGCCGTTCATTGCTGCAGATGTATCCAAAGAGGACCAAATCACATTCGCAGTGGGACTAGTTGGAATGGCAGAGACCGTTAGTCGTCAGGTCATTCGTCACGGTCGTGATTTTGAACCAGAGGCATTGGGCCGAGCTGTTGCTGAACTTGCCTGGGGCGGGTTGCGCTCAGTTGGCCAAACTCGCACAGCGCCAATCAACTGACGAAACCCCTCTGAGTCACCGAGGAGTAGGCTGACACCATGCCAAACCCTGGTGAACACCATCCAGCCTTCGAAGAGTACTGCGAATGTATTTTTGACCTTCGCGAAGATGACGTTGACATTATTCAAGCTCGAATAGCCGAGCGACTTCGCGTCTCGCGTCCGTCTGTTTCGGAAATGATCAAACGCATGGCCGAAGAGAAAATCATCTTGGTCGTAGGTGGCAAGATTTCTCTCACTGACATCGGAGAAGAAATTGCAGTGCGCGTTGTGCGCCGACATCGAATTGCCGAACGCTTCATGACAGATGTTCTCGGACTCTCTTGGTCACTTGCTCACCAAGAAGCAGGCCGCTGGGAACATGTCATGTCAGAAGCGGTCGAAACTGCAATGGCGCGTGTTCTTGGAGACCCCACTACTTGCCCGCACGGAAACCCCATCCCAGGCACGAACTATGAACCACCTGCAGCAGTTCGTTTATCAGAACTTTCTTCTGGTCAAGAATTCACCGTGTCACGTATTCCAGAGGAATTGGAATTCACTCCCGGAATGCTCGAGTTCTTAGAAAAATCTCATCTCGTACCAGGGTCACACGGAACTGTTCGTCGTAACTCACGTCTTGGTGAAATGACCGTTGAGGTCGACGGTCACGAGATCGATGTTGATGCATTTGCCACAGCGCGCATGCTCGTCACCATTTAAGGCGCGTTATCACATGAAGGTTTTTCAACGTTGTGTCATTCTCATAGTTGGTGCAACTTCGCTCAGTGCATGCGCCACTGAAATTGTGGGTTCTACCCAATCAACAATCCCCGTTGTCACCACCACAACCACACTTCCTGCTCCCATCGGCGATATCGAATCACTGCTCACGCAATTGCATACGGAGGCCACTGGTCTTGGTCAATTAGTAGTCGATGGAAAAACTTCGGAAGCTGCGCTCATCGTGGCGCGAGCCGATGCGATTTGGGTTGCGATAGAGCCACAAATTCTTGAATCAAAAATCGATATTGCAGAAGATGTAAAGCGCATTGTGGACCTCTTTCACACGGCAGCCGAGCGTAAGCGTCCCGCCGACGCAGACAAAGCTGTTCGATTTACAACTCTCATGCTTGAGAGCGTTCCGCAACTACTGAATAAATGATTTACAGCATTGCGTCTGGCAATGGCACCGCATGCACCACTGTGAGGCTGCGTGTTGAACGCGTAAGAGTCACGTACAGCAAACGCAAGCCTTGAGCATCGTCGGCGACGATGGCTGTTGGCTCCACCACAATCACATCGTCTAACTCAAGGCCTTTCGCCAATGACGCTGGCACGATAGACAAACCTTGATCCAAGCCAGCAGCTTGTGCGCGACCGTGTGGCAACGACGCCGCATCGAGTGCTGCTGACATGTCGTTCACTAGGTCGTCTGGGCAAATGATTGCTGCACGACCTGCATCTTCACGTTGCACCAGTTCCGCTGCGCGCCGTGCTGCAGTTGCCAACAATTCGTCGTGTGTTGCGACTGGCAAGATAAGAGGCACTTCGTCGCCATCGCGCACACTGCGCGGCGAACGCAAACCGGGCGTTGCAACATGCATCACTTTGTCTGCAAGATCCATGATCTGAGACGGAATGCGATACCCAACAGAAAGGCCAACCACTCGTGGTGTTTTACGTGATGGCAGGTGTGCGAGAACATCGTCCCAGTTGTTCGGCGCAAGCGGTCCGGTGGCTTGAGCGATATCGCCTACCACTGTCATCGAACCACTCAAGGAGCGACGAGTGACCATGCGCAATTGCATAGGCGTGAGATCTTGCACTTCGTCGACAACAATGTGACCGTAGGTGCGGATTTCATCTTTCTCATCCACTTTGCCATTGCGACGAGGACGAGGACCCAAAAGGAATCGTGCTTCGTCGAGCAGCGCTGCATCGGCTGTTGACCACCGCACGTCTTCAACAGATTCTGAACGTGCGCGATACAAAGCGAGGTAATCGGCTTCAGGAAGAATTCCTGACGCAGCCAGCTTGAGCAATGCCTTTGAACCAAACAAATCGTGTAGCAATTGCGCAGGAGTCAGCAGTGGCCACATGCGTTCAAACACCGCACGCATTTCAGGAGTGGCACGCAACTTTTCGCGAACATCTTCGGCATCTGCCCCGCTGCGCACTGTGGCAGCCATGGATTCCCATACTTCGTTTTCAACAAAACGTCGTGCTTGGTTATGCCGGTGATAACGACGGCGAGCAGCCTTTACGATGCTGAGAGATTCTTCAGCACGCAAACGAATAAAGCCCGTACCAAACGGCAGCACTACGTCTTCGCGAAGTGGGCGCTCACGATCTGAGATTGCTTTGTCGATGACCTTTGACATTTTCTTGATGCCTTTGACTCGCGCAACTTCAGATGTATCACGACCACCGAACTGAACATCAGGAACAAGATCAGCCAAGATGACTTGTTGCACACCAGCTTCACCTAATGATGGAAGCACGCGTTCGATATAGCGAAGGAACACACGGTTCGGCCCAATAACAAGAACACCTTGATCTTCAAGTGGGAACCGATGCGTGTACAACAAGTACGCAGCGCGGTGCAGTGCAACAACTGTCTTTCCTGTACCTGGTCCACCTTGCACCACAAGAACTCCTGCTTGCGGTGAACGAATGATTTCGTCTTGTTCTGACTGAATAGTTGCAACGATGTCGCCAAGCTGACCAGTACGACTACGACCTAACGCTGTGAGCAACGTGCTGTAGCCACGCAAACCTTGACGCGGGTCGTCACTGAGTCCGTCGTCTTGACCGACCCCTAAATGTCCTTCTCCAAAAAGTTCATCTTCAAGTGCAAGCAATGTTGGACCATCAACAACAAAATGTCGACGGCGCAACAAACTCATCGGGTCTCGACCGGTGGCGCGATAAAAAGGCTCTGCAACAGGTGCACGCCAGTCCACAACAACTGGTTCACGCTGTGCATCGGCAACCGCAAGACGACCAATGTGGAAGCTCTCGATTCCTTCAACGTCATCTTTATGACGATCGATGCGACCAAACACAAGTGCGGCGTTACCAAGTTCTAATTGTTCAAGTCGATGCACCAAATTTTCGTCAAATACGTTGCGTTCGAGGCGCGCTTGAAACGTGCCTCCAGGCCCAGACGACGTGAGTTCACGAATCTTCATCGCGCCGGTACGGCTAGCTTCCAGGCACTCGTACGCGTGCAGGATGTAGTCCTGCTCCTCTTGCAACTCTGGGTGCTGCTGGGTCATAGACACCAATTCGCTTTCCACGCTGACGACCCGTTTTCGGGGTCTAGACATGCTATCGGCGTACACATATTCATTACTCGTCGCCCAGATAACCCCCTCCTGACTGCACATTTTGCGCAGCATTCGTCAGACTCCTGACCCCATTTCCTTCATGAAAGTAGTGATATGAACCGCCACTTACGCGCTCTCCCACTTGCCGTCGCCACCAGCCTTCTCCTCAGCGGATTCGCAGGTTTCATATCGCGACCTCCCGTTGCGATGGCGGCCGGTGAGGGCAGCGGCTCCACCGTGGGAGACAGCATTGAAGCCATGGTGCGCTACGACGCACCGCCAACTGCCGGCACTGGCGAACAATGCTCGTGGCGCGTCGTCACAAGCATCACACCGACCCCTGGGCCACGCACGGGAGCCATCGTGATACGAAACCGCAACGGAGTGTTAGAGACGCTGTATGCCCGTGTGTGCGGCCCCACCACAAGTTCGTATCACTGGATTGCAGATTCCGTATCACCTCGTATTGCCGAGCACTCCAAAAATCGTGTGTCGCGATTGGTGAATATGTTGCTCACAAAGACAGCACCTCCCGCAGACAAGATGGTGGTACATGTTGGAACGTGGTTCTGGGTTCCGCGAAGTATCTGGAAACCCATCAGCGTTACTGCATACATACCCACGTCTGCTGGCCCCATCAGTGTGACAACCACAGCAACTCCAAAGACCCTCATGTATTCACCCGGTGACGGGAACGACACCGTTTCATGCGTGGGGCCAGGACGCCCATGGACGACTTCGCTTGGAGACACTGCTACCTCTCCATGCATGTACACCTACGACCACAGTTCTCGTACTCGCTCTCGCACCACGTTTCGTGCACGAATGACCATCAATTGGGCTGTTACGTGGCGCTCAAGCCTGGGCGTTGGGGGCTCTCTTCCCAGTATTCGAACGGGTACTGGTCTTGACGCCTACGTTCGTGAACTCCAAGCATTGTCGCGGTGACCCTTTCAGGCAATAACCTCGTGCGGTACCCCTGAAAGGCCCACGATGAACGACGACAAAGATCGCTTCCTACTTGACCGCCGCTATACAGCAGCTTTCGACAACCTTGACGACTCTGCTCTTGGAACTCTTGCCCTTGCACTTGAAGGCGACCTTCGTGACGGATTCGCACAGATCGTTGGCTTGCCAGCAGACGCATACGAAAATCCAGCATCACTCGGTGTTGAAGTGCGCAATGGAATTGCCAAGCGTCGCGTGGCACATGACGCCGGAGTTGTTCTTGCTGAACCATGCACACAGTGGACAATCGACAAATTGGGTGAATCATCTGAAGACCCCACTCTCGAAGAACTACATGCAGTACTTCCAGAAGCAATCAACGAATACGGTCTTGACGCAGTGCGTCTGATGGTTATTCAGTATTCACGTTCACTCAAAGGGTTCCGTCAACTTGTTGCAAGCGACGAACGGTTTGCACCATCTGGGCCTGCACCTGTTACTGCTTTACGTGAAGTAGACGAAGCCGCGCAAGCCGCAAAACGTGAAGCACGTAAAGCGCGCAAGGCTGAAGAAAAAGCTGCCAAAGCAAAGCAGCAAGGCAAGCGCCGCTAAGTAAATCTGTATCTATGTAGTAGCTATTGGTGCCGGCGCAACAGGTTTGGCCATTTCCAACTGAGCCTTCTCAGCTAGCAACTCACTTTCATATCGTTCAAGTGTTCCCAGCGCCATTGCTGCTGCGAGTTCTATGCGAAATTGCACTTCAGTAGCGGATCCGTCGCCATAGCCAAGTCCGGCAGGTTTACCAGTGCTCATTGCAAAAATGGTCATGCCGCCATCCATATGCGAACAGCTCATCATCTTGTCGAATTTCCATTCATGCGTGCGCTTTGTTCCGGCAAACATAATGCGCTTATTTGAAATGAGTGCATTGCCTGAATCGGTGACATCAATAGATTCTTCACCTGGAGTTATCTGACCGCCTGTGCGGCCTGTGTTTATTCGCACCCGCCCAAAAAGCGGAAATGACACGCCCCCGTATCCGCCGCTGTAACGCGTGGGCGCCTTCACAACTTCGAGATACATGACACCTTGCAAATGCGCCATGGCAAACTCATCGGCTTTCAGCATGAATCCGAAATCATCGTTGTCAACGAAATGTTCTCTTGCTTTTCCAGTTGCGCAATCACGAGTAATTGTGAGCATCTCTTCAAGTGCGGCTGAGTCCTTTGTCCAATTTGCTAACTCTTGCCCATACTGCCGATTTGCTTTTGCTAATGCCTTGTTGGCTGCACGTTGCTTAATGGCACTAAAAATTCCCATACACGCACCCTACGTCTCGGGTGTACCTTCCGAGAGCCAGCACTAATGAAACGTGAGAGCGTCGCCCAAAGCAACACGACCAGGCGTAATGATTCGTGCGTATACGCCAACGGCCTGGTTGAGGTCGCGAACAACGTGACGCAGAATTGCACGGTCTTCAGGTAGTTCGTCATTGACCTTGCGGGTAATCATGATGCAGCGCGGACACGGATCGAGAAATTCGACCACTGCAGTTCCCAATGAAGCAGTCTTGCCTTTCCATGAAAACTCAATATGGCCGGCCCCATTGTCTGTCTGAATCACAATGCTCGGACGAAAGCGCAGAACATCGATGTGAGACTCTGGCACAGCATCAGAAAGAGCCTGAAGTGCAGATGTTGTCATCACGAGCAATGGCCAACAATCATGATGCGTACCTGGAGGCGACTCAAACTCTGCAACCTCTGGAGGAAACGCACTGAAATCTGGAAGTGGCTCTTCTACCTCGCGCCCAAAGATGCCGCGAAGTTCTTCCATGACATCAGATGAATCTGCAGGACCACGACGAAAATGCTCTAACGAACCATCGGTAGGCAAAGACTCCAGAGTGACGGATCGATGCAAGGCGTCGCTCAGCAATTGCGAAATGTTTGGTGCGCTACTGAGAACTTCAGAGCCATCTGGAAAAGTAATTGCTACATGATGTGACCCGTCATTGACGGGGCGTGCGCTGAACTGCATGAGTTCACCAATTTTCTTTGCGCCACGAATGCCACCGCGTTCATTATCGCGAATCGCCCAATGACGATCTCCCACGATGCCAAGCGACGAAAGTTCAACAGACTCGGTAGTAACACCCACCATGGACTTCACGGGGTATGTCCACAATTGAGAGATCTGCATGATTGTCTCTAGCTGTAGTACGGATTCGCACCACTTGCGTGGTCTGTAATGTCGCGAACTTTTACAACGCCAGGAACTTGTTCAATAAGAGTTGTTTGCACGCCGTCCAACATTGTCATTTTGCTCATTGAACAACCGTGACAACCACCACCCATGGTGAGATACGCAATGCCTTCAGTGTCATGTCCAACGAAGGTGACAAAACCGCCGTGTGCAGCAAGCGCTGGGTTTACATCGGTTGCGATGACTGCCTCGATAGAAGCTGAGAATGCATCGTCATTAACAAGACCCTCAATCATTGGCGCAGGTGGCTTGTTTGGATTGCGAATAATTAATCCTTGACGCTCTGAATAGTCAAGAGTGGCTCCGTTGATGTGTTCAAACGAAGGCAATGGAATGATGACCTTGAGGCCATTAATTGTGCGCACTTCATCAGAGAATGCAGCTTGCGTCACGATGTCGAATGACAAGTCGTATTGAAATTCTTCACCTGGATTCGCCATCACTTCAAGGCGAAGACCCAAACGTTCTTTTTCTGGTTCTTCATCTCGCAACAACTTCAGTTGCACAAGTGCTTCATCAGTGATTTCGATAATGGTGTCTGTGTTTTGGGGGGCAAGAGGACTCACACTGTGAAGGCTACCGAGTATTAGGTGCGCCGAATAGCCGAAACTGGCTCTCCGAGCGGTTATTGACCCACCCGAAGGGTTGACCCACCGCCATCGACCTGAATGCGTTGACCCGTGATGTATGAAGCCGACGGTGAGCAGAACCACAACACTGCTGCGGCAATGTCTTCTGGCTGACACACGCGTCCAAATGGAGCAGCGTCATCCATCGACCTCAGATCTTCCATCTCTCGTCGCCCGGTCATGGCGCGTGCAAGACGAACACCCATGTCTGTCTCCACGAGGCCAGGAGCCACGATGTTGACACGAATACCGTGTGGCCGTTCTTCCTTTGCCAAAGTAAGCGCCAGTGCTTCCATCGCTGCTTTGCCCATGTTGTAGGGAGCGCCATTTGCAGACATTCCAGATGTGGCTACCGAAGAGATGAACACGATATCGCCGCGACCACGTGCACGCATCGATGGAATGAGGGCCCGACACAGTTGATGTGGTCCCAGAGCGTGTGTTGCCACCAGATTCCACAATTCTTCTGCTTCGGTATCAGCCACGCTTCTGCCCTTTGACGCAATACCGCCGTTGAGAACTGCAATGTCAATACCACTATGCACAGACAACACATCTTTCACCAAGGCCACGTTTTCCTCGGGGATGTCGTTTGACCCTTGATGAATAGTTGCGATTCCACCTGCATCAAGAATTTCACGTTGAGTGACTTCGGCAGATTCTTTGTCACGCCGATAGTTGATGGCAACAGTTGCCCCTTCGTTTGCCAACGCAAGAGAAATTGCCTTACCAATTCCCCGACCTCCTCCGGTGACGAGTGCAATTCGACCGTCTAATGAGCCCATGATCTTCTCCTCTCAGCGAATCCATACGCTGCCCTACCCTCATCACAACTTAGACGCATGCATGAAGGAAGCCATAAGGCAACCGTGAATGCGCCATGGCCCAACAATCCGTATAAACTTCACTTACAACTTATGGGGAGCTCGCGCGATCAGCGGGCTGAGAGGGTCACTGCGGTGGCCGACCCGAGAACCTGATCTGGGTAATGCCAGCGGAGGGAAACAACATGGCGTTAACGCACGCAGTCATATTTACTGGTGGCAATCCACCCAATGCGAAAGTTTTAGAGCATCTCATTGATGATGCACTTGTCATCGCCGCGGATTCTGGCTACGGCCATGCTCAATCACTTGGCATGCAGCCACATCTCCTCGTGGGCGACATGGATTCCATTGCAGCGTCTGATGTTGCCGACGCTCAAGCACGCAACGTAGACATCCATACATTCGACACGGCCAAAGATGAAACCGACACCGAGATTGCTGTCTATAACGCAATGCAACGCGGAATCACCAATATCACGGTGGTATCTGGTGGAGGCGATCGATTCGATCATCTACTCGGAATGGTTCATTCACTTGCGGCCACACATTGCACTCTGTACATAGGTAACGCACGCATATGTTTTGCACGACCCGACGTACCAGCGAGTTTGTCGGTTTCTGTTGACGACACAATCTCGCTCATTCCCCTTGGCGGGTCATGCGTGATTTCCACAACTGGTTTGCAATGGAATTTATCTAACGAAGAACTTCAAGCATTTGCTTCACGTGGTGTGAGCAACACAGCTACCAACTCAAATGTTTCTGTCACTGTCTCCCATGGTGCAGTAGCAATCATCCAACCCTTTTTCCTCGGAGGAAATCTATGAAACGACTATTTGTATTCACTGTCGCTGTGGCATCACTTGCAGCATGCACTTCTTCCACATCAGAGAATGTCGAGAAGAAGCCAGCAACTGTCACCCTCTTGGCGTACGACGCATTCACACCTGAAGAAGGAATTTTTGACGAATTCACGAATGACACTGGTATCACGGTCAAAGTCATCACAGGTGGTGATTCCGGAGTCCTCGTTTCCAAAGCAATTCTCACTGCCGGAAATCCTGAAGGTGACGTGCTGTGGGGCGTGGATAACACCATGTTGTCGAGAGCTGAACAAGCATCTCTGCTTACAAGTTACGAACCAGTCAACACCGGCGATATCTGTATCAACGCCGACAAAGAGTGGTTTGCAAATAGCGATGTCCCGATACCTACTCGCCTAGAAGACTTAGTGCTTCCTCAGTATCGAGGTTTGTTAGTTACACAAGATCCAGTTGCTTCATCCCCTGGTCTTGGATTCTTGCTCGGAACAATCGCTCACTTCGGCGAGGGTAAGTGGCAAACATTCTGGGAAGCGTTGAAGGGCCATGTGCACATCGCACCCGACTGGACAACTGCATACACCGTTGATTTCTCTGGAAGTTCAGGCAATGGCAAATACCCACTTGTAGTTAGCTACGGCTCAAGCCCACCCGCCGAAGTGCTGTATGCAGATCCGTCTAACCCCATAACTGAACCCACTACGTCTGTAATTGAGTCAACATGTTTCCGACAAACCGAATACGTGGGCGTGATGCGAGGAAGTGCAAACTCCCCTGCTGCAGAAACATTGGTGAAGTACCTCTTGGGCAAAAGATTCCAAGAGTCAATGCCGCTCTCACTGTTTGTCTTTCCAGTGAACAAGGAAGCTGTGTTGCCAGATTTATTTGTGAAGTTTGCCGTGCGAGCAAAGAACCCACTTACTGTCAGCCCGCAAGACATAGAAGGCAATCGTGAGAAGTGGCTGAACGAGTGGAGAGCAATACTGCTATGACCACTCGACGACTGCTTTCGTTTCTTCCCGTGGGATTCGTTGCCGTCTTTCTTGTTCTGCCATTTCTCAACACTGTTGCCACATTCTTTAGCGTGAGCACCAGTCGAGACGTGCTTTCAGACCCTTCAATACTTCGCATTCTTTGGTTCTCCCTGTGGCAAGCGGTGTTATCTGTTCTTGCCACGATGATTTTTGCCATACCTGCCACCTGGGCACTCTCACGTTTTCAATTTCCTGGCGCACGCTTATGTCGTGGACTACTGACAACACCATTTGTATTGCCTTCCATTGTTGTGGCGGCCGGCGTACTTGCGATATCTCAACGCACAGGCGTTATTTCAATCCTCTGGGCGCATGTTGTGTTTAATGTGGCAGTTGTTTTACGGATAGTGAGTCCTCGTTGGGCCCTCTTGAACCCCAGATACGAAGAATCCGCCGCAACATTAGGTGCGTCACCATGGCAAACCTTTGCCCACATTATGTGGCCCAACATACGCAGTGCCGTTAACTCTGCTGCTGCACTTGTGTTCACATATTGCTTCACATCCTTCGGAGTCATTTCAATCGTTGGCGGCTTTTCGCGACGAACCATTGAGACAGAGATATTCACGCAGTCGGTTCGATTAGGAAACACCGATGTTGCTATCACTCTTGCTGTTCTTCAAATGGTTGTGGTGTTGTTGGTCTTCCAAATCTCACGGCCATCACCGCTGCAGACAACTTCCACACATGTGAGTTCGGCACCAATACCGCTGCATACGAAACCCCGCGGTCGCTGGATTGTTCTGGTCTCGGTTGTTGTCCCGGTCATTGTTGTGGCTCTTCCTCTTGTTGCCACATTGATACGTTCCATTTCGTATCGAGGTCGTCTTTCATTTCATGCGTGGAGCTCGGTGCTCGGTGGAACATTGCCCCAACTCACTGTCTCTACGTGGAGAGTGATCGTCACATCACTCCTGTTCTCACTTGCAACAGCCATCTTGGCCGTGGCTCTTGCACTTATTGCTGCACAACAAATGGGGCGCCAATGGTTTCACTATGCAGAGCAACATCGCATACTTCGCTTTGTTACCTCGTTACCTCTCGTTGTTTCCGCAGCGACTCTCGGTCTTGGGATTGTCATCACATACAACACAGATCCGTTTGCATGGCGGAGTCACACATGGCTCATTCCAGTTGTTCATGCCCTTATTGCTCTTCCCGTTGCCATTCGCATACTGGAACCAGCAGTGCAGGCAATCCCACCATCACTTCGCGTAGGAGCAGCACTATTGGGTGCATCACCATGGCACACTTGGTTGCGTATAGACATTGCGCTTCTTCGTCCTGCACTGCTGCGCAGTGTTGGTATCTCGGCTGCAATCTCATTAGGCGAATTTGGGGTTACTTCATTTCTGACGCGATCCAATTCCACCACTTTGACTATGGCGATTTCACAATTGCTCGGCCGCCCCGGTGCACTAACCCAACAGTCGGGGTACGTATTGGCTTCACTCCTTATTGTGCTCACCATGGGGGTAACAAGTCGTGCTTAAAGTTTCAAAACTCTCCGTGTCCTATGCAGGCGCGCCAATCATCTCTGACCTGTCATTTGAAGTACCCACCGCCACCACATTGGCCATCACAGGACCATCGGGAGTTGGAAAGAGCACTGTGTTGCAGGCGATATGCGGCCTCGTGCGAATTGCTGAGGGAGCAATTTTTATTGATGATCGTGACATCACGCAGTTACCCACCCATAAGCGCGGTATCGGTATGGTGACGCAGTCGAACGATTTGTTCCCGCATCTCACGGTTTCACAGAACATTGCATTCGGATTGCGCTTGCGGGGTACCTCACCGAGAGAAACATCGGACCGCGTGGAAGAAATGCTGGAGCTAGTTGGCCTTTCCGACTTTGCTCATCGAGACATTCATAGCCTTTCTGGAGGCGAATCACGACGAATTGCCATTGCTAGAGCCCTTGCTCCATCGCCAAGCATTTTGTTACTCGACGAGCCCTTTACAGGGCTAGACGATGAAACACGCGATGCATTAATGCATCAGGTGAAGTCAATCCTGCAGTCCTCTTCAGTGACATCAGTCCTCGTCACACACGATCATTCAGAAGCAGATTTCTTGTCATCTTCATCGCTCGCACTTGTGTCATAACGACAAAACCGTGGCCGACATAACTTTCGCTATGCCAGCCACGGTTTCCCGGACTACCCAGTCGTGTGGGGTTTAGGCCTTAGAAGCCTGACTGCGACGAACGAGGAACGCAATAACTGCGATCACGATCAACGCAATGATGATCCAGAGAATCGGTGAGGATCCACTGCTGTCATCTGAAGTCTCAGTTTCTGTCTCGGTCTCAGTTACCGCAGCAATAGTGGTATCTGATTCCTCAGCAGGAGCAACAGTAGTGTCACTCGTTGCAGTCGGTAGATCTGTCTGCTTTGCACCTGCTGAACGCTTCACACCTGAAGTGATTTCTTTTGTGGTGCCATTTGCGGCAACCGAGAAAGTCAACTTGGAAGAACCTGATGCCAAGGCAACTGCGTTTTCACCTGTGAGAACAACTGGTGCTCCACCGTCAACACTGACTGATACAACACCATCTGGAAGTCCAGCTGCAGCTGCGATTCCCTTCACGCACTCAGATGTGCATGAGTAATCGGTTGCAGTTGGATCAACAGCAATTTCAGGTAGCGATGTAATTTCGATTGGAGTGCTATCTGCAACTGTCGTTGTTGTAACTTCCGCTGGAATTTCAGGCGCTACCGATGTGGTGGCAACATTTGCTTTGACACGTACTTCGGTGTCATCCATTTGTCCACCGTAGAACCCGGCCCACCAGCATCCATCTCTTCCACCGTCTGTGTAAAGCACTGAACGAACACCTGCTGGGTACCCAGTGAAGGACACTGAGTGTTGAACCCATGACTGATCTGTCCAGTCAGAAATGTGAACATTCTGCAATGAGTTCTCGGACCCTACGTTCTTGGTATCGATAACAACGCCCGACCCATCGAGCAGTTGCGCGCGCATGAAGAAACGACCGCCACAGCGACCGTTGAACCAGGTGCTCACCGTAATCTCCGGTGATGTATCGAGATACTCGTCTGACTCTGAAGAGAGGCTGATGACTTGATTACGTGTACCAAGTCTGAAGGAGGTGGAGGCGATGTTTGTTCCGCTGCGGGGCCTTTGCCAGTCACCGCCGTAACCGGAACCCTTTCCGACATACCAACTACCTGAGTAGGCCCAACCGTCCCGATTGTTTTCGTTGCTCGGATTAACTACAAGGTTTGGTCCGAATCCACCGTCAGATGATTCTGGGGTTAATGCTTCATTCTTGGTACGGCTACCAGACTCGTCGGAGTTAGAGCATGATGCGAAGATCAGTGCGCTAGTCACCGCGAAAGCAGCGAGTAATTTGGTCTTTTGTTTCATTTTTGCCTTTCGAGACACGAATAATGAAACTAGATTTTATGACTAATTAGTGATGAATACAAGGCAAGATGGACATAAAATCTAAGTGAATGGGTGATGCCTTCCGATGGACAGAGCACAAATGACAGAAAAAATCTCCATAGGGCCAAAGCCCAATAAATACTAGGATTCAGCCAATGACCCCACCGAAAAAGAAGCGTCTCGATGGCCTAGCCACGATGCAGACACTCATGGACGCCGCCATCTCCGAGCTGGAAACTAATGGTGAATCTGGGTTCGACATGGATTCTGTTCTGACTCAAACAGGCGTGGCACGCAGTTCGTTGTATCACCACTTCGATAACAAAGCCGGCCTCATTGCCGCTGCGGAAATAGAAATCATCCGAAGTTCCATGCATGCAGAAAACGTCGTGCAACGAAAAATGTTTGAACAATGCACCTCCTTCAAAGAATTGTTCGACATCGTGACCTTGTTTATGCGAGCAGACAGTCCAGATCGTGGCGTAGATGTTCGACGTTCTCGTACTCGGCTAATGACCGCAGCACTTCATAACAAAAAAGTACAAGAGGCAATCGTTGAAGCACAACGAACTGAATCACGGTATTACGCCGAAAGCCTGGTCATCGCACAAAAGAACGGTGTCGTTCGAAAAGACATTGACACATTGGCAGTTTCATACTGGATTCAAGGTCAGTTTTTCGGTCGCATCTTGCTCGACCTCGGAAATGAAACGACCGACATTGGCGCGCAGTGGGTTGAGACATCGTTGATTGCTCTAGAAGCAGTTTTGTCACCAGAACATCAAAAATAAATTCGACGGGTTCGGAACTTTTCGTCAGTTACCAAAAGCGCGGATAGGTCGGTACAGGTGGGAATCCCACTTTTGTGGATTGGCGACTGTGCCATTAGAAAAACTTCGGGTGTAAGCACTTAGTGAGCTAGCCGACGAAGAACTCCAATAAAAGCCATCAGTGAAACCGCTGCGCAACGACCCACTTGAATCGCACGTCGCGGCTGTTCCAATGGCCGACCATTGATTTCGGGCAAACTTGCATAACTCGTTTAATTCAAGTAGCGAAGGCAAGAACCAATCGGACTTCCCACCTTCCACCAAATTCAACACAGTTGTCGCGTTACTGTCCGCACATATTGAGGCGAACACCCCGGTGTTCTCAGCTCCCGTACCGATATTCAATCCATACCCCGCAGATGACCCTCCGCGACATCCAAAAGCACCGGAACTTTCTTGACCATACTCAAGATAAATGCCACCTGTTGAGACTCCCGAGTACGCATTGATTGGTGAACTTTGAACACTGAAAACAGTCCCACCGCCAGGACCAACATCCCCTATCGAGCATGGACCTCCGTTGGCGCAAGAAGCGACTGGAACATACACGCCGTAGGACTCACTTGATGCGCTAGATGTTCCACCTGAACTCACAGCCTTCACACGGAAGAAATAAGTGTTTCCTCCTGTCAGACCATTAATTGATGCCGAAGTGCCGGTGTGTACTCCATCGTTATACACACTGAATGAACCACCGCTTGATGTTGCGTACTCCACGATGTAGTCCGTAATGGCTGAACCACCGTTGAGGCCCGCAGCCGCCCATGAAAGATTCACCTGGGCAATACCCGAGACTGATGGCTGGCGAACTTTGACACTGGTGTCATCCATTGCAGCGCCGTAATAGCCGGCCCAGAAACAGCCGTCCATGCCGCCGTCGGTATAACGAACTGAACGCACACCCGACGGGTACCCACTAAACCGTAAAGTCCGTTTGTTCCACACAAGGTCAATGTTTGCCATTAACGCATTCTCAGAACCAAAGTTTTGTGTCGCAAGAACATTGGCGCTGCCATCTAACAACTCAGCCCGCATGAAGAACCGCGTTCCACAAAGTCCATGGAACCAGGTGCTTACTTCAATATCTGGAGACGTGTCTAAGTATGTAGTCGTCTCAGAGGAGAGACTGACAGTCTGAGTTCTTGTAGCGAGGCTGTATGACGTGGACACTGACTGTGTGCCTGAGTGTGGCGTTTTCCAACCAGGACCCACATACCAATCGCCTGTGTAAGACCAACCATCTGTGCCTGACTCTGCGCCCGGATTGACTACCAAGTTCGCCCCAAGAAATACGCTTTCAGCACTGATCGATGCAGGCGCTAGTGGGGCAACGCCTCCTGCAACTGCAGAAGCGTTACTACTCCACGGAGTTGTTCCAACTTGTGGCGACAACGAGTTATTCCAACCAGCAACTCGTACATAATACGTAGTGCCATTTACTAAGCCAGCAATGTTGTACGTGGTGTTCGTCGTACCTGTGTAGGTGTAACTAGATTCCCATGTTGGATCGGTACCCCACCAAATCTGATAATTATCGCCGCCATGATTTACCGCACCCCATGTGACATCAATTTGGCCGTTGCTGCCCGTAATCGATGAAATGACTGGCGCCGGAGCCAACGGTGTGACCGCGGCAGTTTCCACACTCTCCGGACCTGTGCCTGCAGCGTTCACCGCTGACACTGTGAAGTAATACGGAACTCCGTTTGATAACCCAGTGACAGTGGTTGTACGCGAAGTAGTTACTCCGTCATTAAAGGTTGTGTACGGGCCGCCACTTGTTGTGGCGTACTTGATGACGTAATCCGTAATTGATGATCCATTGCTTGAACTCGGAGCACTCCATGAAAGTTCAGCTTCGGCATCACCAGAACTTGCACTTACGGATAATGGTTGGGATGGCGCACTGAACGAACGAACTGGGCGCACATTGAATCCTAAAGACTTGGTCCAGTTGTCATTGCTGTTATCAGCAAATGACCAGTTACGAGCCTGTGTTGCAGAGTTCTGTGTTGAACTCCAATAGGTAGTCGTCGAAATTCCTGTTGACAACTGGGCGCCAGCTTTAAAACCACCAATGGCCACACGCTGTGTGTACATCTGCAGTAGTTCATCTATTGATGGCAAGTACCAGTCAGAGAATCCGCCACCGTTATATGCAATTGCAGTGTCTGACGCACCAGAGACACAGGTTGAGGCAACGGCTGCAGTATTTGACTTTCCCGAACCAATGGACGTTCCGGTGGAACCCGAAATAGAAGTGGACGCGCCGTTACACCAAGCCACATTCGGGTCTCCGCCGCCATTCCAATTATTCGGTGCGGCTTCAAAATACTGGCCGCTTGAATTACCACTTGTTGCAGGCGTAATAAAGATGATTCCACCACCAGGGCCAATATCTCCGACGGCACATACACTTGAACATGGTTGCGCAGGAGCAACGGCTGGCGTTGCAGAGGTCAAAGCGCCAGTACCTGCAGAGCTCACAGCCGCAACCTTGAAATAATACGACGACCCATTAGTGAGCCCGGTAACGGTGGCCGTGGTGTTAGTAGATACACCATCGTTAAACACGGTGTAAGAACCAGCCGCTGATTGCGAATACGAAACCACGTAGTCAGAGATTGCTGCGCTGCCGGGTGTAGTCGGCACATTCCATGTGAGCGACACTGCGTTCGTGCCTTTAGTTGAAGACAATGAAAGTGGCGCGCTAGGTGGCACCTGTGGTGGGAGCGTTGTTGTTGTAGTCGATGTTGTTGTGGTGGTCGGTGCAGAAACAGTTGCATCTACATCTACTCGCGGGCCATACACCCAGTTTGCATCTGCTGGATACACCTCGAAACGAACGGGTCCAAAACCAGTTGTTACCTCATTACCACCTTCGAACATATGAGGTTCGAAGGTGTACGTGGTCGTGTTACCCGAGACATAGATCCCCCATCCACCAGATGCTGTTCCACCAATCTGATTCAGGTCGTAATAATTGATCATGTACTTGTCGACTTGAGTATTCGACGACATTGGTGCGTCCCAATCTAATTGAACACTCCCATTCGAGATAGGTGTGGCACGCAGGTTGCGCACTGGATTCAAAGAGACAATAACTGGCGCAATAGTTGTCGTCGTTGTAGACGTTGTTGCGGTGGTTGTCGTTGTTGTGGTGGTTGTCGTTGTAGACGTTGTTGTGGTGGTCTTTGGAATAGTTGTTGTGGTTGTGGAAGTAGTCGTCGTAGTTTTCGGAACAGTTGTTGTCGTTGTCGAAGTCGTGGTCGTTACGAGAGGTCTTTGATAGCGAAATGGTTGTCTGATACCCATCTTGAGCGCTGGTCGGTAGATGACCAAGTGATGATCACCTTCATCCAGATCGGTGGGTAATGCAGCACTAATTCGTACTGTTCCACTTTCGTCTGCTTTGACCGTAGACAACACACGTGGCGTGGATGCAACAATCAATTGCACCCACTCACCCGGGCGGAAACCTGAATACTGCACGGAAATAGGTCGACCAGGTTGTGGATCATTCATCGTTGCCAATGGCTCTTGAGGGTTTACAACAGCAAGCGTCATGACCGTTGATTCCGACGGCGGATCAGGAGGAGGTGCGACTAGTTCAACAATGGAGAGGTCTCGCTCAACAACCGCAGGCAATTCTCCTTTTGTTGGGGGCGCTACGAGTTCTGGCGGCAATTCAATACTGATCTTTTGGTTATCCAGAACTCCCACTTCAGTTTTCACAACCTTTGCACCGTCAATCTTCACCACGGTTGTTTCAATTTGCTTTTCAGTGATTTGTGTAGTGACCTCATACTTTGTGGTGGTGGACTGTCCAAGTGCTTCACCAGTTCGAATAGCAAATGCAGGTACTTCTTTTGTGGTTGAAAACTCGATCTGACTACCGTCTGCAGCAGCCAACTGAACCGTGATTCCCTTACTCGATGTAGACAGAATGTTCTCTGAACCTGTTGAAGACGCAGCAAAGTTTTCTTGTGCAAGAGTCAACGTAACCTTGGGGTTATCGACTTGAATCGATGAGTTCGCGAGAATAACTGGAGTACTTTCCAAAGTCATGTTGCTTGGCGATGACACTTCAAATGTAGAAGTGGGAGTAACTCCAACAATCTGTGCAGCCGATTTCAGACGAAGTTTGACATTGCCGCCACCAAAGTCTGTTGATACCAAATAATCAGTGGGCGCTGCATCTTTACCTGACTCTGCGTTGAATCGACCAGAACGGAGCGGCCGCACCACACTGTTGCCTTGAACATACGACCCTGGGTTCAACTGGCCATCATTTGACTCAATTGACCAGTCGGGCGCTGACGAACGAATCAACAATGTTGATTTACCAACCGCGTTTTTATCTCCACAGAACGGGCATGTTCCCTGTGTGCGAGCCTGAATGGGAGAAAGATCGACATCACCCTTTCCGCCTTGCCAAAGATTCGGGTCATTGTTTGGATCTCGTCCTGAGAATGAAAACTCCCACGTGTCTTTCTCTAAATCAAATGCAACGAATCGATCTTGGCCCGGCCAGTTTGAGTCGTAGGCCTTGACGATGGCTTTGTCTTTTGACTGCATCTCAACTGCATAGGGCAAGATGGCATGACCACCGCTTTGCGTATAAACACCCAATGTGTATTGGGAAGTTCCCTTCTTTAGGGTTTCTGCCAACGTCGTCACAATCTCACGCATAGACATTTTGGCGTATGACTTGGTGGCGCTTTGCACCTCATTTAAAAATTGAGTGGAGAACGCCCTCATAATTGCATGAGATACATCATCCGTGTTGTTCAAAGAAAATGTCTTGGGAATCGCTTTTTCGTTAAATCGTTCCTGAGACAAAACGGCCAAACCTTCACAATGGCCAGAGGATCGTGCTTGATTCACCATGCGAGCCCAGCCAGATGCCTCAGCAGTCAATTCACAGGGCATTGCACCTTTGACGCAAACATCGGGACCGTTGCCAAACATCGTCACCATGTCGTCGGTATTGAATTCTTCGTTTACTGCTGATGCAGCAAAGTTTGGGAAAGAGAAGCCGTCAAGAGCCGGATTGATTCCACTCGCAGCAGAGGTCAACGACACATTGCGAATATCGGGTGCGTTCGGGTCAACTGGTGTTGAACTGCCCCCGGAACAAGCAGCTACCACGAACGCCACCGTTACCACTACGGCAATAAATCGCTGCTTGAACCACATCGAGTTCACTTTATTGCATATTTTGTCCAATTATGGGTCGGAAACGCCCAGACAAAGGGTTTCCACGGCATTTTTGCTTGAAAACCACCCCTCGGGCTGCGAGCGGGCCACGGACCTGGTGCGTCGATTTTTGCCGTGCCGCCGACTGCCAATCGGTCTATAAATCGTCAGGTCGGAATCCTTCTACATTCCTTCGCCATGACATGTGCTTGTTACTTTCACCAGGTTCAAATTGTCACTTTTTCCTAGTGACAAAAAAGTCAATGGATATCCACCTTTTTGGCACTGGCATGGAATAACTTCGGAGACATGAAGAAACGTGAACTCATTCAAGCAGTAGCCATTCACGCTGATGTCGATAACAAGACAGCAGCCCGATTGGTTGAAGGAACTATTGACGTGATCCTCGCGACCGTTGCAAAAGGTGAGATTGTAAATCTCTCCGGCTTTGCAAAGTTCGCAAAGATCAAGCGTCCAGCACGCATGGGTCGTAACCCAGCCACTGGCGAAACGATCAAGATCAAGGCAAAGACAGTTGCAAAAATCACCGCACTGAAGGGCTTCAAGGACATTGCTCTTGGCGTCGCTCCAGCACCGAAGATTGCAACTGTTCGCAAGCCATCTCCTGCACCAGTCAAGAAGGCTGCTCCTGCAAAGAAGAAAGCTGCTCCTGCAAAGAAGAAGGCTGCACCAGCAAAGAAGAAAGCCGCTCCTGCAAAGAAGAAGGCTGCACCAGCAAAGAAGAAAGTCGTTAAGAAGGCAGCGAAGAAGAAGCGCTAGTCCTTTCGCAGGTCTCTGGCCTGCTATCGACACCAAACGAACAAAAGGTTCGGTTTGTCACTGGGAAGTGATGAATCGGGCCTTTTGTGTTTTACCGGTTCAATCATCTCTGATGTAACTACACAGAACTAGCGTCATACGTGTGAGCACTACTGCACTTCTCCCGATTATTGGGTTTCTGGGAACAGGTCACATCGCCACCTTCCATTCAAAGATGTTGAAGATCAGTGGAGTCCCACTATCGCGCGGCGGATGTTTCGACATTGACACAACACGAGCAGAAAAATTCGCTGCCGCTTCTGGTCATCAAGTGATGAGTTCCGAACAAGATGTCATTGCATCATGCGACATCATCTACATCTGCACATGGACAAGCGAACATCAACGATTAGTCGAGATGTGCATCGCAGCAGGCAAGCCGTTCTTTTGCGAAAAGCCACTCTCCATCGGATTCACGCAAGCTGAACAGATGACCACAGTTGCAGCACGAAGTTCATTGACCCATCAATGCGGACTCATACTTCGCCGCTCGCCTGCTTACCTATGGGCGCGCGAATTGATTACCGATGCCAAGGCGGGGGCTCCAATGGCGGTGGTGTTTCGTGACGATCAATTCATCCCTATTCAGGGCCACTACGGATCTACGTGGAGAAGTGATGTTTCCAAGGCAGGAGCAGGAACGCTGTTAGAACACAGCATCCATGACGTAGACATGTTGCGCTTTCTTATTGGGGATGTGAAGAGCGTGAGCGCACGCGCCACATATCGTCATGCCATCGAAGGCATAGAAGATGTTGTGGCTGCTTCCATGACGTTTGACAATGGTGCCGTAGGAACGCTGACCACTATTTGGCACGACAATTTGTCACGGCCGTCGCTGCGAAACGTAGAAGTGTTCTGCGAGAACCGAACCATCACTATTGCCGGTGATGATTGGTTTGGACCCGTTACGTGGAGCGATGCCGATGGCACTCATGGCTCACTACAAGGTGATGACCTCCTGGAAAAGACCATGCCTTTAGCTGTGGGAGATCCCAACCCAGATGGCGCGTTTGTAAAGGCATGCGTTGAAAAAACTCCCGGGTTCCCAGATTTTTCAATTGCCCTAGAAGCACATCGCATTGTGGAAGCAATGTATGCCAGTGCGCGTAGTGAAGGTCAATCGGTTGCAGTTGAATCAATAGTGCAATGACGTATGAAGTAATTGCACTCACCCTTGAAGACATCATGGCGCTTCGTGTGAAGGTCTTGCGCAAAGACACTCCAGTGACGCATTGCAATTATCCCGAAGATGCGTACGAAGACGTGGTCCACTTGGGTGTGCGACACGCTGGCATTGTGATTGGCACATCAAGCTGGTTTCGCACAGAATGCCCCAATCTTGTCGGCGAGGCGGCCGTGCAACTCAAGGGTATGGCTGTTGACGAATCTCTACAGGGTTCAGGCCTTGGTGCAATGATCATTTCTGCCGGTGTTGCACATGCACGTGATTGTGGTGCAAATGTCGTGTGGGCTCGCGCTCGAGATTCTGCATTGGGCTTTTATCTTCAATGCGGCTTTGCCGAAATTGGCCCTGGATACGTTGACGAACCAACTGGCATGCCCCACCACAACGTGTTTCGCCGTATTTAGCCGACGACCTCTACCTCTGATTTATACAGCAGAGTTTCATTCTTTGTTGGACTAACTCGTATCTCCATTTGCCAATTTCCTTCATACGGAAACTGAACAACACCCACCCAATGATTGGGTCCGACGCTTGACATGACAACCGGGATTGCCGGGATACCCCGCGATGGCAACGCAAAAGTGACTACTACGTTTACAACGGGCGACATGGCTCCCCCAGGGGGCGACATAATTGCATGCACCTCGGCTGCACCAACTTTGGTGGGCAATACCGAAAAATCACCCACCACATTTGCTTGTACTAGCGACGCACTAAAGGTGAGATCATCAAATGAATCAGCAACAACTGGAGATTTGCCCACGAGCAAAGCCGTGCAAGCCACAATCACCACGACAACGAGTGCTTCAAGTTGAATTACTTTTGACACGCTGTTTGTCTGAGTGAGGTGCAGTCTGCGTCGAGCACGCGCACCTAATGCAACCACGAGAAGAACCAACAATGTCTTCAATACCAATAGTCGCCCATAGTCAGACTTCGTAATGGCACTGACACCTCCCACAAGATGCAGGCCTTGAATAACACCCGTGGCTACCGCAACAGGCATTGCGAAAGTGGCAATGCGCGAGAACCTCTGCACATACTCCTGAACGTGTTCAGTACGTGAAACAACAACGAGCGCAAAAAGAGCACCTACCCACATTGAGAGCAATAGAAAATGCGCTATGTCAATGGGAATAAAGAAAAGAGAGTTTGGGGCCGCACTTGGATGACCACTGAAAGAGAAAGTTGCAACGAGCAAAACTGAAGTGATCACAGCTGTCGACTTCCATTGACGATGTGTGGAAGAAACTGCGGAGAGCAATAGCCCACCCCACACCACTACCAACACAAGTCGTAGTAACACCGCAACACCAAGGCGTGTTGTAATTACATCGCCCAGTACAGCACCATCAAATACTGAACCCCACGAACGCCCAGTAACAATTGGTCCTTGCAGCAACAGAACGCCCACCGAGCCAAATGCAATTCCAATAGTTGCATATTGAGCAAGGCGTACAAGCCCTCGCACCGAAAAATGCTGCCCTTGTCGTGCCAAAGTGGCGGACCCAATAAGAATCATCGTGCTTAAGAAGGCAACGAAACGCATGAGGGCCATGGGGGTTTCCAAATCGGAAGTCTTATTTAGACCGAGAAGGATCTTCTGCAACAAGTCATTTGAATTGCCAGAAGATGTCTCTCCTACTTCAAATGGGAAAGCACCATTTGCGGGGTGACCATCGGCGCTTACAACTCGCCACACCGCTACATACACGCCATCCTTCAATGCTGGTAACTGTGCGGAGACAATTGAATTATCTACATCAGAACGAATCGTTTCATCAATGACTATTTCTCTTTGTTTGCTGTCAAAGAGTCTGATGTCACCAAAACTAGCTTCCACTTGTTCATTGAAATCCAAACGAATCTCACTTGGTGAAACTGCGACTACAGATGACGGGCTTGGTGTAGATGAATCGAGAATTGCGTGAGCACTTGCAGACGACGAGGAAAGAGACAACAGACATGTAATAGCAGCGACAAATGAAACAAGACTCACAATGATTCGCTGTCTCATATGCCAGGGCCTTTCGGTAGACCCTCAACATCAATGCGTTGTAATAACCAAGCTAAGCGCAACTTCTCATTCAATTTCATTGCATCTGCCGGCAACTGGGTCAGGCCCATGGGGTGACTCGCCGCCCATGCCATTTTCTGGCGCTCCAATTCACGACGCACATATAAATCTGGCCACTCTTCGTAGGTGTAACTAATATTGAGGTCGACGAGGTGTACCAGACATTCACGCCAGCGCAAGAATGGCAGTTCATGCATCGCCACGATGGTCCCCGATGCGGATCTTCCGGTGTGATTCCACATCTCGAAAGTTGCTCTAGCCCAGGCACCTTCGAGTGCATAAATCGCACTTCGCAATTCCTTCACATGTTGTGCTGGACCCCATTGAGAAGCCGCATCTATGCCACGTTGGCGAGCATCAGTGCCACCTGGATACTGATCTCCTACTTCTCCACGTGATGCACATTCCATAAGATGCACATGACTCAATGCATTCATAGTGAGGTGGCCAAGCAATGTGCTTCGACTCCACCCTGGCAATGACGACGGCGCTTCGAACTGTTCTGCAGTGAGAGAGTCAACTACTTCCAACAGACGTTGATGCGTCGCCGCAACGCCTTCAACGCATGAATCAAGCAGACGTGGATCTAAGGGACGGGGCACGCCAAAAGTGTACTGGTCAGGCTTTTGAGCACTGACTCACAGGTCGGTAAGTCGCGCCATTTCAGAAATCGCATTGCACATTGAACGCAACAGCGGCACAACTGCTAACGCACCAGTTCCCTCGCCAACGCGCATTCCCAGATTTACCAATGGTTGAAGACCCAGAAACTCAAGTGCCGCGACCGTTGCAGGTTCTGGCGACTGATGGCTGGCAATCATTGATGCAGATATTTGGGGGCATAGTTTTTCAGCAATGCACGCAGCGGAAAGAGTAATAACACCGTCAAGAATCACCGGAACACCAATCGATGCAGCCTCGATCATGAGACCTACCATTGCGGCAATTTCAAGCCCACCGATTCTTCCCAGAACTTCAAGAGCATCAAGATTTGAATCAAGTGATTCGACAGCGTCAGCGACAATCTGACGCTTGCGTTCAAGCGCATCCTCTGGAATTCCGGAGCCAACACCTGTTGCGATGCGTGGGTTGAGCCCTGTGCACCAAGAAATGAGGGCCGCGGCCGCAGTGGTGTTTCCAATACCGACTTCACCCACACAGAGAATCCGTGAGCCGCCAGCGATGAGACGTGACGCAGTGCTTACACCAACATCAAGAGCAGCGAACACCTCGTCAGGTGACATTGTCTGTCCACTTCGAATGTCAGAGGTCCCCTTGCGTATCACTTCATCACGCACGCCGTCGGGTGAGTCTCCCGTGGCTATTCCAACATTAACAATTTCAAGAAACACATCTGACGAACGTGCAAAAATTGAAGCGGTCGCCTTCCCCGCCGCCATCAACTTCGCAATGTCCTTTGTAATTGTCCACGGCCATGGCGTCACCACATCACTTTCGGCGATGCCATGATCTGCTACAAAAACTGCTGCAGCAACTGGGTCTATTCGCGGGTCAATTCGGCGTTGAATTGACGCAATTCGTATAGCTGCCGTCTCAAGGTTTCCCAGTGATCCGGGTGGCTTTGCCAACGAGTTGATCTCGCCCTCACACTGAAGCCCAAAATCCGTGTCGACTCCGCGTTGAAATGCACACGCACGAGCAAACGGAGAATCTTCGTTGCACGCATAGCGAGAAAGAATCCACTCAAGATCTGGACCAGAAAAACAAAAATCCATGCCTGCTCGAGTTGCTGCAATCAGATCTGTCTCGTTATCGCCCACATATAGGCATCGAACAGGGTCAACACCTAATTGTTGCGCCCCTTCAACGAGTGGAGCGGGGTCCGGTTTATGGATTCCCAATTCAGCGGTAGCAACAATGACTGGGAAAGGAGACCCAAGGTCAACCGAGTCAAGAAACTTTCGGATGCTGGATGCACCCATCTCGCTTGTATTCGAGACGAGACCCATGGCAATTCGACCATCGAGGGCTGCGACTGCTTCAACGACTCCCCGAAGCACAATTACTCTGACTTCGTCCAACGGCGTCCCTGGGAACGACTGCTCAACAAGAGTGTTTCCTACATCAAACAGAATCGCGTCATAGCGCTCACGGAGTCTGTCAACCCAATGTTCATTCGACGACAAACTCACCACCATGGAATAGCCACACCTTGCTGAACCAAAATAACAATTGTCAACAGTGCAACGGATTCGCCGACTTGCTCGGTTGCACCCAAGACATCACCAACAATGCCACCGATTTTCTTGATGGCCCATTGCGCAAACAATCTGCTCACCAAGTACACGACTGCAGCAACAATGACAAACATGGGGCCCATTAAACTTCCCATCAACAAAAAGCACGTCAACGTTGCGAACACAATGTTGCGACCTTTGACATCGCTGACATAATTTGCTCCGAGACCTTCACTTATCCCAACACCAGATTTCATGATCCAGACAGCTGCAGCCCGACCCACTGATTGGCAGATCACCAGGGCAACAACGCCTGAGGCAACCGATAATTCGGACAATAACGACACTTGAATTGCCACTTGCAGCACCAGCGCCATTACTCCGTATGTTCCATGACGGGAATCCTTAAGAATTTCCCGACGTTGTTCAGGATTCCAGCCACCAATGAGCCCATCCATAGAATCTGCCAAGCCGTCATGATGAAAAGCTCCGGTGCTCAGAACGATGACGGCAATTGTCAGTGCGCTTGCACTAAGCGGGGCAAGGACGGTGTTTCCAACAACCCACACACTGCTGGCTATCAAGCCGACAACTGCCCCGACAATTGGAAACCACGAGCTGACTCCACCCATCGAGAGAACGGGACCATGTGAGACAGGAATGCGCGTGAGAAATGCAAACGCAACTTTTAAATCATGAATTGCTGACTTCATATCAAAGTCTGCACATCCTGAAGAATTACTGCTCTCCCGGCAGACATGAAGACCGAGGATGCAGAGCCGGCAGCAACGATTGAGTTTACGCGACCCAAACAATCTCGATACTGACGACCAATCTCGGATTCTGGGTGAATTCCCATCCCTACTTCATTAGAAACAACAACAGTTCGGCCTTCTCTGAGAGCAAGACGATCAACTAGGCGATGCGCTCTTGATTCAATATTTTCAACGGTAATCCCGAGATGAAAAAGATTCCCGACCCAGACCGTCAGGCAATCTATAACAACATCTGAAGAGGACGGAATGCCACCAAGAGCACCGCTGACATCCATCGGTTCTTCAATCGTAATCCATTCTGCTGGTCGAGACTTTTGATGATTAACAATACGCTCCGTCATATCGTCATCAATTGCCTCAGCCGTAGCGAGAAAGACAACTTCGGTTTTCCATGAAGCAGCTAACTGCTCGGCAAAATAGCTTTTTCCACTGCGAACACCGCCCGTGATGAACCAATAGTTCCCCACTAGAAATCGATACCCTTCAGAGCCGCAACACCGCGGTCATACGCATGATGAAGACTCATGGAATTACTGGCAGTGTCAGCCAGCGAAATTAGTTGAGGCAACGCATCACGCCCCGTAATCACTACAGAGACATGCCTCGGTCTGTTGGAAATCACTGTGACAACGTCTTCGACATCGATCCAGCCCCATGAGCACAGATACGTCAATTCATCTAGCACGACCAATTGGTGATTTCCAGACGAGATCAATGAGCGCGCCTTGCTCCATGCATCTTTCGATCGTGCGATATCAGCATCAATATCAGCTGAATCCCAGGTAAAACCATCACCGAGACACTCGAAATAAATTCCAAGGTCCCGACATGATTTTGCTTCCCCAGTCAGCCAATCTGCAGATTTCATGAACTGCAAAAACGCGACATTCCATCCGTGACCGGCTGCACGCATGGCGGTACCAAGCGCCGCCGTAGTCTTTCCTTTGCCACCCCCAGTATGCAGAACAACAAGAGACTCTGTTGTTGACAGAGAGTCAGGTCTCGGATCTTCCATGAGTGGTTCGTCTGAGTTCATTTAAGTACTTCCCTTTTGCTCGGAACCACAACAATGGTTCCATCGTCTTCATGATGCACCCGTACATTTGCTCCGTAAAACTCTGCGAGCACACTGGCGTTAAGAACCTCTCGGGCCATGCCAGAAGCAACCGTATGGCCTTCGTGGATGAGCACCAAACGATCCGAGTAAATCCCCGCAAGTGTTAAATCGTGCATTGAGGAGACAACCGTCAGTCCATGTTCAAGTCGTAATGTGTCCACCAATTCCAACGCTTGTTGCTGATGTCCAATATCGAGAGCTGCCGTTGGTTCATCGAGCAGCAAGATTGGTGCTTCTTGTGCAATGGCTCGAGCAATCACCAATCGTTGGCGTTCGCCACCCGACAAAGTGTCCACATCACGTGTTGCAAAGCCAGTTAAATCCAGGCGCTCAATCACGTCATCAACCATCGAGTGATCAAGTTCTGATTCACGACCGAAATGAGTAACGAAAGGATTGCGACCGAGGAGCACGTACTCTGCCCCTGTCATGCCAGATGGCAAGACGGGTGACTGCGGCACGTACGCCATCAGTTGAGCGCGACGTCGAGACGAACGCGCAGCCAGAGATGATCCGTCAACCAATATTCGACCGGAATGTGGGACGACACCGGCAATGGCACGCAACAACGATGACTTACCAGCACCGTTCGGTCCAATGATGCACAACCATTCGCCAGGTTTCACGGTGTCAGTAAATGAAGCCACCGCGGTGCGCTTGGCATAATCAACTCGGACCTGATCAAACGCTAAAGATGTCATCGTTCATTCTTTCGTGTACGCAAAATAAGCAAGAAAAATGGGGCTCCGAGAAACGCGGTGACAACACCAATTGGGGTTTCTGCTGGGTTATCTAACACTCGCCCTGGGATATCAGCGAGAATCAAAAATGCAGCGCCAAAAAGCAAAGAAATTGGCAACACGAGTCGATACGACGTGCCAACGACTAGTCGCACTGCATGGGGCACGATAATGCCAACAAAACCAATGAGGCCACTTACTGCCACAACCGATGCAGTTCCCAGAGTTGCGGCGATAACAACAACAAGTCTAACTCGCGACACATTCACGCCAAGGGCAGTTGCCTCTTCGTCACCAACCCGCAACACATCAAGCAAGCGGCGATGCAACATCAACACGATGGTGGAAAAGGCCACATACGGCAACACCAAGCGAACATCACTCCAGGTTGCGCTAGATAGTCGGCCAAGAATCCACGAATACACCTGACGAATAACGTCAGAGTTGCGTTGGAGCATAAATGTTTGCGCTGCTGTAGCTAACGAAGTCACTGCGACACCGGCAAGCACCAAACTGATGGAACTGCGTTCACCCCTACCTGTTGTTCCCACAAGATACGTAACAAGAACTGCAATCAGACCGCCGCCAAATGCAATCAACGGCAGTGGGTCAATGATCCAGCTACTTGTGCCGGAGCGGTTCACGGTAATAACTATGGTGGCGCCAAGTCCAGCACCAGCGGCTACCCCCAGCAGATATGGGTCTACGAGTGGATTACGAAAAACACCTTGGTAACTGGCACCAGCGATGGACAACGTTGAGCCGACAAATGCAGCAAGCACGACACGTGGCGCACGTATCTGCCACACAATTGCCCACTGTGTTTCTGTCAATCCACTATCAAATGACAAAAATGGAAGTCGATTTAAAAGTTCTAGTGGCACACGCCACCAAGTGGGGCCGGCTGGCCCAATCATTACTCCGAGCAACAATGAGCATGCGAGCGCAACAACAGCAGCAGGAATCCACCATCGGCTTGCACCACGCATACTCATTGCAGTCGAAATCTGCACTGGTTACTTACTCGCGGCCATTATCCCTGCCGAGATTTGTTCTAACAAATCCACAACACGGGGGCCCCAACGTGAGGCAACATCATCATCAAGTTCCACAATTTGGCCATTTTTCACTGCATCAATTCCTGCCCAGCCTGGACGCTTGGCAACTTCTGCTGCACTAGTTGCACAGCACTTGGTGTCAGCGAGGAAAATAATCGAAGGATTTGCCTTTGCAATCACCTCAGCATTGAGTTGAGGATAATCATTTCCAGCCTCAACACCATCGGCGATATTTGTGAAGCCAAAAGGCTTCAACAATGCGCCCACAAAAGTGTTTGATGTTACTGAATACAACGTGTTGTCTAATTCATAAAAATATGACTTTGGCGACATTGGTGCTGAAATATTCTCTGTTGCCTTTGCAATACGTGTCTTCATTGATTCAATCAACCTCGAAGCAGCGTCTTCCCGAGCAGTCAGTACGCCAAGTTCTGTAATTTGCTGATATACATCATCAAGTGTTGATGCTGCAGCTCCGATCCACACTTGGATTTTCGGATTTCCTGCCTTTAATTGCTCACTGATCTTGTTCATGTCATTTGAAATCAATACAACATCAGGCGAGTAACCAAGAATTGCTTCTGCATTTGGTTCAAATGCAGACATCTTGGTCACTTTTGAGGCTGTCTCTGCAGGAAATGTGCTGTAGGAGTCAACAGCAACCACTTGGTCACCAGCACCAATGGCGTACAACATCTCTGTTGCTGTGGGTGACAAACTCACAATCTTTAGTGCTGCTTCAGGAGCAACAGTGGTACCGGCGGTGTCTGTGCCACTTCCACAGGCCGCAAGTGAGACTGTTGCAACAATTGCTGCAGTAATGACTCGCCAACGCGAGTAACGGATATTTGACATGGTTCTTCCTCCAAGGAAAATGGAGAAAGAAGAGTGGGTCGTGAGAGACCAGCAATTGCTGCTCTTCGCGGACCGCCCTTCCTTCGAGGTTCGGTTTTTCGCGCACACAATCAGGCGACCGGACTTGTCTGGATCGAATTGCTTCGACCAGCATCACCGTTGCGGGACAGTGCCGGAGTTTTACCGGACTTCGCTGGGTTGTGTGCTGTGTGTCTTTTTCAGTGACGCACTACTCAGACAGTAGCAGATGTTTTACAGAAGACGCACAATTGCGCCGTAACTACTTGACGTAGTCAATAATGCGCTGAATACCGTCGACAAGATCGTCATCACCCAAGGCAAATGAGAACCGAGCGAATCCAGGTGCACCGAAAGCTTCACCAGGAACGATGGCCACGTTGACATCGGTGAGAATCATGTCTGCTAATTCCAATGTGCTGTTCGCGGTCTTTCCTTTGATGTCGCGATGCAACAATCCACTGAAATTAGGGAAACAATAAAACGCACCTTGGGGCTCCATGCAGGTGACGCCAGGGATGGTGGACAACATCTTGTGCATGAGTGCACCTCTGCGAGCAAATGCTTCTCGCATCATGTGCACTGCAGAAAGGTCTCCGCTTACTGCAGCTAGCGCTGCAACCTGTGACACGTTTGCAACGTTGGACGTGGCATGTGATTGAAAGTTGGTGGCTGCTTTCATGATGTCTTTCGGACCAATCATCCAGCCCACGCGCCAACCAGTCATTGCGTATGTTTTTGCTACACCATTTACAACGATGCACTGGTCTGCAAGTTCTGGAACCAATGTGGGCATTGAAGTGAACTTGTGTTCGCCGTATGTGAGATGTTCGTAGATTTCGTCGGTGATAACCCACACATTGTTTTTCACAGCCCACTCGCCAATGGCACGAACTTCGGCTTCTGGATACACAGAACCACTTGGGTTGTCCGGCGAAACAAACAGCAACACTTTTGTTTTTGGCGTCAAGGCTTTGTCTAGTTGTTCAACCGTGACTCGAAAACCATTTACTTCTTCGGTGTCAATGATGACGGGAACACCGCCAGCAAGCGTGACTGCTTCTGGATAGGTGGTCCAAAATGGTGCTGGGCAAATAACTTCGTCGCCCGGATCGCACAAGGCTGCGAAGGCTGTGAACACAGCATGCTTGCCACCGTTTGTAATAAGTACTTGATCTGCAGTGCATGAAAATCCACTGTCGCGAAGTGTCTTTACTGCAACTGCTTCACGCAATTCCGGAAGACCCGCGGCTGGGGTATACCGCTGGAACTTCACTTCGCGGCATGCCTTTACGGCTGCTTCAACGATGTGTTCTGGGGTGGCAAAGTCGGGTTCACCCGCACCGAACCCAATGACGTTGAGCCCTTGTGCTTTCAGGGCCTTAGCCTTGGCGTCGACCGCCAGGGTAGCCGATTCGGCAATAGCGCCGAGGCGGGCGGAAACACGTCGCAATTCTTGTGGAGCAGGCATATCTGAAAGGATTACATAGTGAGCGATAAGAACCAACTTGATTTCAAAATTCCCACCGAACTTTTGCCTCAGGACGGCAGATTTGGTTGTGGACCCTCGAAAGTACGATCTGAACAACTAGAGGCTGTTATGGCTCGTATGACTTCCGTGATGGGCACCTCTCATCGTCAGGCTCCCGTCAAGAACATTGTGGGGTCTGTGCGTGAAGGCCTTGCATCACTCTTCAATCTGCCTGCTGGCTGGGAAATCGTGATGGGCAATGGTGGCTCAACCGTCTTTTGGGATGTCGCAACATTCGGTCTTATTCGTGAGCGTAGCCACCACTTGGTGTTTGGCGAGTTCTCATCCAAGTTTGCAGAAGCGTCTGCAGCAGCACCACACCTTGCAGATCCAATCATTGTTTCCTCAGATCCTGGAACACACCCCGCTGCTGCAAGTGATGCAACATGCGACATTTATGCATACCCACATAACGAAACATCAACTGGTGTTGCAATGTCGCCAGTGCGCCCAGCCAAAGACGGCCTCGTCGTTGTTGACGCAACATCTGCTGCCGGCGGCCTGATGTGGGACCCATCACAAGTAGATGTGTATTACTTCGCACCACAGAAATGTTTCGCCTCTGATGGTGGCTTGTGGTTGGCTGCTTGTTCGCCGGCAGCAATTGAACGAATCCGCGAGATCAAAGCAAGCAAGCGTTGGATGCCTGCATCGCTCGACCTCTCCATTGCTCTTGATAACTCTGTTGCAAATCAGACATACAACACACCAGCGTTAGCCACTCTCATCATGCTTGATGAACAAGTGAAGTGGATCAACTCGAATGGTGGTTTGTCGTGGGCTGCGAATCGTTGTGCAGAGTCTGCACGCAACATGTACTCCTGGGCCGAGGCGCGTGCCTTTGCGACACCTTTTGTTGCTATTCCTGCGCAGCGTTCAGACGTAGTGGCCACAATCGATATTGACGGCGTAGATGCCAACCAGATCAGTGCCATTTTGCGTGCAAATGGTGTGGTTGATACCGATAGTTATCGCAAATTGGGACGAAACCAAATCCGTGTTGGCATGTTCCCTGCCATCGACCCAGCCGATATCTCTGCATTAACTGCCTGTATTGACGTAGTGGTCGACCATCTTCGTTCGTAGATTGAACGGCGATGCCGATTTCAGTTAACGAAGTGCTTGAGTCCTATTGGGATGACATTGCCCCACTTCGTAACCCCGTCATGCTTGTCGCGCTTCGTGGACTATTCGATATTGGAGGTGTAGCCACATCTGCACTCGACTGGATGCTGAAGGAACGCGATGCATTGGTGATTGCCGACATCGACCCAGATCCATTTTTTGACTTCACGCAGGAACGGCCCGAGCAATTCATTGATGAGGACGGCGAAAAGCAAATTCGTTGGCCAGAAAATGAGTTCATGATCATTCGCTACCCAGAAGGCGCGCGCGACATGATCGTGTTGAACGGTATTGAGCCACATGTTTCGTGGAACACGTTCACACAGTGCGTCGTCTCAGTTGCTCAAGGATTGGGCTGCAACTTAGTTGTCAGTCTTGGCGCTGCGGCTGAACAAGTTCCACATACGCGCGTGCCACTTGTTGTGGGCAGCACCACCAATGAAGATCTCGCGATGCGCCTTGGTTTGAGCAGGCCTCAATACCAAGGACCTACTGGTGTTGCCGGTGTCATGCTCGACGCTCTCGACCGAGCTGGTATTCCCAGTGTCAGTTTGCGCGTAGGTGTGCCGCACTATCTCATGCATGCACAACACCCAAAGAGTGCGGCTGCACTGCTGCAACACTTGCAGCACGTGTTGGGTATTCCAACAGACCACACCAACCTTGTAGACGAAATGTCTCGTTGGCAGGAGCTGCACGACGCAGCAGTGGAGGGCGACCCAGAAGCATCTGCATACGTGAAGATGCTTGAGCGTCGTCACGATCAACTGATTGAAAAGACTCTCGCATCGGGCGATGACTTAGCAGCAGAACTCGAAGAGTTTCTACGCGGTCAATCAGACGACGAGTAAATCTCGTCTCCACAGATTATTTGATAGCTGCGAAGCCCAATTCAAGGTCGGCCAAAATGTCGGCAATTGATTCAAGACCAACAGACAAGCGCACGAGTCCAGGTGCAACACCAGCAGAAAGTTGTTCTGCTTCGGTCAACTGGCTGTGAGTTGTAGATGCTGGGTGAATCACAAGGCTGCGAACGTCACCGATGTTTGCAACATGGCTATGCAATTGCAATGCCTCTACAAACTTCTGACCAGCTTCGCGGCCACCCTTGACTTCGAATGCGATCACTGAGCCAAAGCCCTTGCCGCCGAAGTATTTCTTCGCACGATCGTGCCATGGGCTTGATGGCAAACCGGCGTAGTTGATGCTGGCGACAGCACCTTGCTTCTGCAAGAACTCTGCAACCTTTGCTGCGTTCTCCCAGTGGCGATCCATACGCAACGAAAGAGTTTCGACACCCTGCAAGATGCTCCACGCATTGAATGGGCTTGCTGACATACCAAGGTCACGCAACATTTGTACGCGAGCTTTGATGATGTATGAACCTGCACCAAGTGCTGGCCAATACGCAAGACCGTGATACGACGGATCTGGTTCGGTGAAGTTCGGGAAGCGACCACTGGCTGCGAAGTCAAACTTGCCGCCGTCGATGATTGCACCAGCGATTGCTGTGCCATGACCACCGAGGAACTTTGTTGCTGAGTGAACAACAATGTCTGCACCCCACTCGAGTGGGCGAATGCCGTACGGCGTTGGCACTGTGTTGTCGAGCATCAATGGGATGCCATGTGCATGTGCAACTTTTGATACGCCTTCGATGTCGAAGATGTCGTTCTTTGGGTTTGCAAGTACTTCGCCGAAGAACAACTTTGTGTTTGGACGAATTGCGCTCTTCCACTGTTCAAGATCGTCTGGGTTGTCAACAAACGTGACCTCGATACCCATTTTGGGAAACGTGTAATGCAACAAGTTGTATGTGCCGCCATAAAGAGATGGCGATGCAACGATGTGGCTGCCAGCTTCGGCAAGCGTGAGAATGCCGAGCGTTGCTGCGCTCTGGCCAGAAGACACCACGAGGGCTCCAGGAAGGCCAACTGCAGTTGCTGTGCCACCTTCAAGATCTGACAAACGAGCTTCAAGAACACCAGTAGTTGGGTTCATTAGACGCGTGTAGATGTTTCCGATTTCAGCAAGCGCAAAAAGATTTGCTGCGTGCTGAGAGTCGCGGAATTGGTACGACGTTGTCTGATAGATAGGAACCGCGCGTGCACCAGTCGCAGAGTCTGGTGTTTGGCCGGCGTGAATTTGACGGGTATCGAAGCCCCACTGTGGTGTTGTCATAGGGCGAAACCCTATCCGTCAATTCCCGACCAAACAACTCGGGAATCAGCCGCCTGAAACCTCAGACACTGATTGCTTGCCTGCAGACAACCATGGCATCATGCTGCGCAATTGCTTGCCCACTGCCTCGATTGGGTGCTTAGCACCGGCTTCACGCAATGCGTTGAAGTTGGCACGGCCCTCTTCTGATTCCTTGACCCACTCGCGAGCAAACTTGCCTGACTGAATTTCCTTGAGGATCTTCTGCATAGCTTTCTTTGTCGCTGGAGTAATCACACGAGGTCCACGGGTGACGTCGCCATATTCAGCAGTGTCAGAAATGCTGTAACGCATTCCGGTGATGCCTTCTTCGTACATAAGATCAACGATGAGCTTCACTTCGTGCAAGCACTCGAAGTACGCCATCTCTGGCTGGTAGCCAGCCTCGGTCAGCGTTTCGAATCCGGCTTGCACCAATGCGGCAACACCGCCACACAGAACGGCCTGTTCACCGAACAAGTCGGTCTCGGTCTCTTCGGTGAATGTTGTTTCGATAATTCCTGAACGTGCGCCACCAATTGCTTCTGCGTACGACAATGCAAGCGCTTTTGCGCCGCCTGTTGCGTCTTGCTCGACTGCGATGAGGCATGGCACACCGCCACCTTCGGTGAATGTACGACGCACCAAGTGACCTGGACCCTTTGGCGCGATCATGATGATGTCGACACCCTTTGGTGGACGAATGCGCTTGAAACGAATGTTGAAGCCGTGTGCGAAAGCGAGAGCCTTGCCAGCCTTCATGTAACGCTTGATGTGATCGTTGTATGTGGCCTTCTGCTCAGTGTCTGGCATTGTCATCATGATGACGTCTGCCCACTTTGCAGCATCGGCGATGCTCTTCACGGTGAGACCAGCAGCCTCGGCCTTTGCAGCAGACTTCGATCCTTCACGAAGTCCGACAACAACCTGGACACCGCTCTCCTTCAGGTTCAACGCATGTGCGTGACCTTGTGAGCCGTAACCGATAATTGCGACCTTACGGCCACGAATAATCGAAGGATCAACGTCCTTCTCGTAGTACATCTTTGCTGCCATCAGCTTGCCTTTCCTTTTGTGGCACCTTTTCGTGCCTCGCGTTCCAACTTGGGTAGGGCGACCCGACCCGTTCTTTGGCTCTCCACGATGCCATAACCGCGCAATAATTCCTCAAAATCGTCGATTTTCTCAGGATTTCCATCAATTGAGATGGTCACGGCATCGGCTCCGACGGCCAAAACCTTGGCTTCGAAGAGGTTTGCCAACTCGGCGATCTGGCCCCGATGCTCCCCATCGACCCGGACCGTGGCGATCATGAGCTCTCGTTCGACAGACTTGCGAGGGTCAAGTTCGGTGATGCGCACAACATCAATCAGTTTGAACAACTGCTTGACAATCTGTTCCAAAGGAGTAGCCGAGATGTCGACCACGATGGTGATGCGGCTGTAATTCGGATCATCAGATGGTGCAACGGCCAACGAATAAATGTTGTAACCACGTCGGGCGAATAAACCAGAGACGCGCGCAAGTACACCCGGACGGTTCTGCACCATCACGGACAAGATGTGATGTTGACGAGAGTCTCCGTAAGGATTGTTTGAATTAATCGAACTCATTTGAGGAACTCCCTTCGGCTCTCTTGATTCGGATGCAACAACACTTCATCGTTGCTCGCACCTGCAGGAACCATTGGGAAAACTTTTTCGAATTCTTCAACACGGAACTCAACAACAACAGAACGATCATTGATGCTATTCGCCAGTGCAATCGCTTCATCTATCTCGTCGACTGATTCCACACGAATTCCAACACAACCCATCGCTTCTGCCCACTTCACGAAGTCAGGACAACCAGCAAGATCTACTTCGGAATAGCGTTGTCCGTAGAACATCTCTTGCCACTGGCGCACCATGCCGAGGTATGTGTTGTTCATGATGGCAATCTTCACATGAATGCCTTCAGTTGTTGCCGTAACAAGTTCTTGTGCAGTCATTTGGAAACAACCATCACCGTCGATAGCCCAAACCGTACGATCTGGCTTTGCTGCTTTGGCGCCAATTGCTGCAGGCACAGAGAAGCCCATTGTTCCGAGGCCGCCAGAGTTCACCCATGTATATGGCTCGTTGAATTCCCAGAACAAACTTGCCCACATTTGATGCTGTCCGACGCCACTGACAACAATCGTGCCTTCCGGCGCTGCATCGCGCAGTTTTTCCAAACAGAATTGTGGCTTCAGTTTGTCGCCAGGGCCTGACATGTCATATGTAAGTGGGAATTGCTCTTTCCAACCATTCACGCGGCTACGCCACGGAGTGATGTCTGTTGCAGAAATACCTTCAGCCATTAGCTCTTTGATGGCTTTGAGAATTTCTTCAACTACTTGTCGACAATCACCAACAATAGGAACGTCTGGCTTGCGTACTTTGCCTTGCTCTGCAGGGTCGATGTCGACGTGAATGATCTTTGCATCTTGTGCAAACGAATTCACTTTTCCAGTGACACGGTCATCGAATCGAGAGCCCAATGCAATCAGCAAGTCGCTCTTCTGCATTGCGGTGATCGCAGTTGCAGTTCCATGCATACCTGGCATGCCGTAACACAAGGGATGCTTATCTGGGAATGCACCACGTGCCATGAGTGTGGTAACTACTGGAATCTGCAACAACTCTGCAAGTTCCTTCACAACTTCAGCCGCGCGGGCTTTCAATACGCCACCACCTAAGTACAGCACTGGTTTTTCAGAAGCAAGAATTAACTTCGCTGCTTCCTTGATCATCTTTGGATGACCCTTTACATTTGGGCGGTATCCGGGAAGTGAATCAACTACTTCTTCATCTGTTGGCCAGTGCCACGTCATCGTGTTTTGCAAAACATCTTTCGGCATGTCAATAAGTACAGGACCTGGACGGCCAGTAGTTGCAATGTAAAAAGCTTGGCGAACTGCCATCGGAATATCTTCTGCGCGCATCACAAGTTCGTTGTGCTTGGTAACGCTTCGCGTAATGCCAACGGTGTCGCACTCTTGGAACGCATCTGTACCAATTGCAGATGTTGGCACTTGACCAGTGATACACACCATTGGAATGCTGTCCATGAATGCATCGCACAATGGCGTAACCATGTTGGTTGCAGCTGGACCACTTGTCACCATGGCAACACCAGGTCGACCAGTGACGTGTGCATAACCCTGAGCCATGTGCCCCGCGCCTTGTTCATGACGAACGAGAACGTGCCTGATGCTTGACTTCAACAGTGGGTCATACGCCGGCAGGATGCAGCCGCCGGGTAGGCCAAACATGATCTCAACGTTTTCCAACTCGAGAGAGCGAATGAGAGCCTCGGCTCCTGTGAGTGTCTCTTTTGTGGACATCTAATGTCTCCTAATTGTGATTGCGATAACTACAAGTGTGGCGAGAAATGAAAAAACCACCCGGAAGGGTGGTTTTCAGCGCGTTCGGCATGGTGCCGACGCGCTACAGAACTACTACGACGAGTACTGAGGTGGTGAACTCCGTTGTCATTGGATTTAGTCTGCCACCCGTTCATACGGGTTCGCAACCCCCAAAACCTGGGCGGGCACCACATGCCCAGTGGCCACGAGAGCCCCCAAGACCAAGAGAAAGATGGTGACGCCGGCATTGAGTTTGATGGCCGAGACAAGGTCCCCTGACAGCACATAGAGACCAGCGCGTGTGCCTCCACAACTCGGGCAAGCCGTGCCCGTGAAGCGCTGCAGCGGGCACAGGCTTGGCTGATGGTTGAGGTAGTTGGCCACCCTTTGCGTGACAGGGCTGGCCAGAACGACTCCGGCCAACCCCAGCAATCGCGCATCAATTTTGGCTAGAGCCACGCCTTATCTCCAACAACGTATGTTGCTTGAAACTCAGCGTCGTCTTTGGTGAGATACATAATTCCTTCAATAAGGGCAATGATTCCCATGATGATTGGTCCAATGAAGAAGATGCAAAATCCAACAATGGAAATCACAAGCATGATTATCCCTGCAGTCTTTTGTTGCTTACCACCAAGATAAAACTTATGGACCCCGATTGAGCCCAAGAAAATAGCTAATAACCCAGCGGCAATCTTGTCCTTGGAGTTACCTCCAGATGGAAGTGGCGGTGGTGTGGAAAATGGATCAGACATTGAGTCCCCCTACAAATAACAAGCAAGCGAATAGAACCTGCTCGATACATCGTAAGCCACCAGGGTTTAGCGTGTGAACAAGCGACGAAAGGCCCCCATGAAATTTGCACGCACGCCCGATGACCGATTCAACAATCTCCCTGACTGGCCACACGAACCTCAGTACACAGATGTTTCCGCCGGTGACGGAACCTCGGACACATTGCGCGTTGCGCACTATGAAGGCGGACCGAAAGATGCAAAGACAACTGTGTTGCTCATGCATGGTGAGCCAAGTTGGTCATTCCTATATCGCAAGATGATGGCTCTTCACATCGCAGCTGGTCATCGTGTGATTGCACCAGACCTCATTGGATTTGGTCGCAGCGATAAGCCGTTGCAAACAACTGACTACACATACGAACGTCATGTTGCGTGGATGAACGAATGGCTCAACAAAAATGACTTCACCGGAATGACGTTTGTTGGTCAAGACTGGGGCGGTCTTATTGGTCTGCGTCTTGTCACCGCCAACGTCAATCGTTTCGATCGCATTGTTGTTGCAAACACTGGTTTGCCACTCGCTACACGTGAACCATCTGCAGCATTTCGTGCGTGGCAGAAATTCTCGCAAGAAGTTCCTGTCTTTGATGTTGGAAAGATGATGAGTGGTGGATCAAAAACTGAATTGGCCCCCGACGTTATTGCTGCCTACAACGCCCCATTTCCCGACGAGACATACAAGTCAGCCGCGCGCATCTTTCCCACCCTCTACCCAGACGGCGTCGACCACCCCTCAAACATTGCCAATGCAGAGGCATGGGCAGTACTGCGCGCATGGAACAAGCCATTACTCACGGCTTTTACCGACGGAGACCCCATCACACAAGGCGGACATAAGACATTCCAGCTTGAAGTTCCTGGAGCCAAAGGGCAGGCACACACCATCATTACTGGCGGTGGCCACTTCTTGCAGGAAGACAAGGGCGAAGAGTTCGCTGCAGTAGTGAATGCATTTATTGCCGCCAACCCTGTCTAACTGCGTATAAAGCCATACGGGGCAACGGCAACCGTAGGCAAAGCAAGGCACAGTGTCTCGGTTCGCCTAGCCTGAATGCCATGTCTGAACCCCGTACTATCGCCCCTGCTGAAGGAAAGCTCGGTGTTCTCACCGTTGGCCTCGGCGCAGTGGCTTCCACTCTCATCGCTGGCGTCGAATTGGCCAAGCGTGGCCAAGGCAAGCCCATTGGCTCCATGACCCAGATGGGCACCATCCGCCTCGGGAAGCGCACCGAAAAGCGCAACCCACTGGTGCAGGACTTTGTTCCGCTCGCACGCCTTGAAGACATTGTCTGGGGAGCGTGGGACGTATTCCCCGACGATGCATATGTTGCAGCGTCACGCGCAGGTGTTTTGGAACAGGGCAAGCACATCGAAGCAATCTCTGATGTATTGCGCGATATTCGCCCAATGAAAGCAGCGTTCGAACGCAAGTACGCTCGCAACCTTGATGGTGAACACATCATGGCTGTTAGTGGCAAGCGAGAAATGTTGAATGGCATTCGTGCCGACATCAACCGCTTCCGCGATGAGAAGAAGGTTGATCGCCTTGTCATGATCTGGTGCGCAAGTACCGAGATCTACATCGAGCCGGGACCACAGCACGCAAGCATCGAAGCATTTGAAAAAGCAATCGACGCAAACGACGACGCCATCGCGCCATCAATGTTGTACGCATACGCAGCAATTCTTGAGCGCGTTCCTTTCGCGAACGGTTCACCAAACCTTGCTGTTGACATGCCATTCCTTCGTCAACTTGCTACGGACACCAACGTTGCGATTTCCGGTAAAGACTTCAAGACCGGTCAGACACTGATGAAAACAGTGCTTGCACCAATGTTGAAGGCTCGTCAGCTTGGTCTTGCTGGTTGGTACAGCACAAACATCTTGGGTAACCGTGACGGCGAAGTTCTAGATGCTCCTGAAAACTTCAAGACAAAAGAAGAATCAAAGCTTGGTGTGCTGGAAGACATTCTTGACCCAAGCAACAACCCAGATCTGTATGGAAATGTCTTTCACAAGGTCAGTATCAACTACTACCCACCACGTGGCGACAACAAAGAAGGCTGGGACAACATCGACATCTTCGGCTGGATGGGTTACCCCATGCAGATCAAGGTCGACTTCCTCTGTCGTGACAGCATCCTTGCTGCCCCACTTGCACTCGACCTCATTTTGTATTCAGACCTTGCACAGCGCGCAGGCCTTGGTGGCATCCAGGAATGGTTGTCGTTCTATTACAAGAGCCCACAAGTTGCACCTGGCCTTCATGCCGAACACGATTTGTTTGTACAGCTTGAAAAACTGCACAACACCTTGCGTTGGTTGATGAACGAAGACCAGATCACGCATCTTGGCCGCGAATACTACGACGACGTCGATTAACTCATGAAACGCTCTGCAATTCGAGCCTTTCTCTTAGACGCTCTGTGCGTCTTACTGTTGATTGTTATTGGTACTCGTAATCACGACACCGACACTGGCATTAGTGGAGTGCTTTACGTGGCAGCGCCATTTTGGATTGCAGTGTTTATTGCCCATGTGTCGCCACTCATGCAACGCACTCCCGCAGAACCGAACAAATATGTGGTGTGGGGATACACCATTGTGATGGGAATGGTCTTGCGCAATTACGTATTTGATCGCGGGACAGCGCCAGCATTCATCATTGTTGCCACCATATTTTTGGGCGCCACCATGCTCGGCTGGCGTGCAGTGCTGGCTCGTCGTACTGCTAAGTAGCAGTACCCAATCAGTTAGCGGAATACACCGATCACGTCGCGCACACGTTGTGTTGTACTCACAATGTCTGACACCAAAGTTGGCAGATGTTCAATTTCTGCGGCGGGAAAATCACTTAACGCATAGAGGTCGTTTTCTTGCAAAACTAACTTGCCGTATTTCCACTGGTTGTTCCACGCGTTGACTTCGTTTGCAACGTCTAAGTTCCACGGAGCATCTGGCATGACAAGCGTGGACAAGCGAATCATGGTGTGATGAACCGTTTCACCAGGAACGATGCAGGCCGTGACAGCTTGCTCTTTGTAGGTGAAGTGCACTTCTGCATCCCAGCCAATACGTGTATCACGGGTGACGTCGTAGCCGGCGTGACCCAAGGCTGCTTCGAGTTCCTTGCGATAGCGAAAAACCTGCTCGTAACCCAGTTCGATACGTAGACCCCAATTGGCGCATGTGAGCATTGCAATGTTTGGTGTCACCGACGAAAAAGCAATCGAAACATCGGTTTCTCCACCCTCGATATCGGCCCAGAAAAACTCACGGCCTAATACCTCGGAGAAAAATGAGACGAGTCCCTCAAAATCTGAGCGTGCCGGAACGCCAACGGTAAGACGTGGTCCACCAAACGAACGCCAGTCACGTGTGGCACGAAGCGATGTCTTTTCAACTTTTATCGATGTAAAAGGAAAAGGAAACTCCATCTCGTTGTCTGAAAGATCGACTGGCATGGTCATCATCACAAATCCCATATGAGCAAGGTCTCCTGCGGACACAACAATGTGACGATCAGATTCGAAATCGAGTGAATACGGAGCTACGGGAAGATCGGGAAGGTCAACACCCATTTCGGTGGAGCCGGCGCGAGCAACCAGCAGTTTGTTTTCAATATCTATATGAAAGGTGACAACTCCACTTCCAGAAAACAGTTCTGCAGCATTATTGAGAAAGAACAATGGGATAGCGAGAACGCCTTCTGAAGGCCCGCGACTTGGAAGCGGATCCCACCACGCCGTGACGTTTGCTTCGCGGGCTAACCAACGATGCTTGCCAGGTAGAAACGACAATTGAATGGTGAAATCTGCAGCGGGTACGGGTGCATAACGACCTGCCCAACTATTGACATCACGCAATTCTGCTTCATCGATTTCAAAAGTGAAAGAAGAAGGAGTTGTGCTCAAGGATGAGCCGCCGGAACGTGGAATTCTGCACGTTGGTGCTCACGAAAGTTGATGCCAATGCCGTTTGGGTTGTAGCGAGCACCAGCTTGCAGCTCGCGCTTCGCCTTGACCTCACATGCTTCACGAACGGCACGCAACATTGCTTCGGCCTCGTGAGTTGTGGCGGCGGCAAAAGAAAAGGACGGTTGTCCTTCGTCGTTGATATTGACAACGACCCATGCTTCAGCATTACGGATAGGACAAGGACCAAGAAGGTCTGTGAGGTGACGGTTGATGTCACGTGCGAGGGATACGACCTCGCTACTTAGGGAAGTTTCTGCCATGAGGATTTGCATAATGCCAAGAGGGTGTGTCACCCAATATGGCCCTTATGGCGTCAGGCTTTCCCAGGCTATTTAGTGCGTGGGATTGGTGATGGCGCCGGTCTCGGCACCCTGCACGAGCTTGGCAAACTTGGCCAAAACGCCTGTTGTGTAACGCGGCGGGTTTGGCACCCATCCCTTGCGACGCTTCTTCAATTCTTTTTCGCTCACGAGTAGATCGAGTGCCTTTGTTGGCACATCAATACGAATGATGTCGCCTTCGCGCACAAATGCAATGGGGCCACCGTCGGTTGCTTCAGGCGCAACGTGTCCGATACAGAATCCCCACGTACCACCAGAGAACCGACCATCTGTAATCAGTGCAACTGTTGAACCGAAACCAGCACCTTTCAATGCGCCAGTAATGGCGAGCATCTCGCGCATACCTGGGCCACCCTTCGGGCCTTCGTATCGAATCACGATGACATCACCATGATTAATTGCGCCAGTCATGATTGCATTCATCGCGCCGTCTTCGCCGTCAAACACTCGTGCGGGTCCTTCAAATTGCATTTGCTCTTTGCTAAGGCCAGCAACTTTTACAACTGAACCTTTCGGCGCAAGTGAGCCGGTGAGAATGTTGATACCACCTTCTGTATGGATGGGATCACTCAACGGATGAATCACGATGCCGTCTGGTGCAGGCGGATTAATCTCGGCCAAGTTCTCAGCCATTGTCTTGCCCGTGCAGGTCATGACATCACCGTGCAATAAGCCGGCGTCAAGCAAATGCTTCATGAGTACAGGCACTCCACCAACGCGGTGAATGTCAGACATATGGAACTTTCCACCTGGCTTTGTGTCTGCGATGTGTGGAACTTTGTCGGCGATTCTGTTGAAGTCGTCAAGATCGAGCGCAACGCCTGCTTCGTTTGCGATTGCAAGAAGATGCAAGACGGCATTAGTGCTTCCGCCAAATGCATTCGTAACAGCGATGGCATTTTCGAATGCCTTCTTTGTCATGATGTCGCGAGGGCGAATACCTAAGCGCAACATATTCACAACCGCTGCGCCCGCACGTTGTGCATCACCTTCGCGGCTTGTGTCAATTGCAGGTGCCGATGCGCTTCCGGGAAGACTCATACCCATCGCTTCGGCGATAGATGACATTGTGTTTGCAGTAAACATGCCACCGCATGCGCCTTCACCAGGGCACGCTGCCTTCTCAATGTCTTTGAGTTCATCTTCAGTGATGGTGCCAGCAGCACAAGCACCCACAGCTTCAAACACTGTGGTGATGTCGATGTTGTTGCCTTTATAGACACCCGGCATGGTGGATCCGTTGTAGACAAACACACTTGCCAAGTTCAGACGTGCAGCCGCCATCAACATTGCAGGGATGCTTTTGTCGCATCCTGCTAATCCGACAAAACCATCGAAGCGTTCGCCGTGCACAACAGTTTCGACACTGTCTGTAATGACTTCACGCGAAACAAGCGATGCGCGCATTCCTTCATGGCCCATGCTGATGCCATCGGAAACGGTGATGGTTCCAAATTCGAGTGGAACTCCGCCTGCTTCGCGCACTCCTGCTTTTGCGTATTCACTGAGTCGACGCAATGACATGTTGCATGGCGTCACTTCATTCCACGCCGAAGCGATACCTATCTGTGGCTTGACCCAATCGTCATCACCTAAGCCCACTGCGCGCAGCATGGCGCGAGCGGCTGCCTTTTGAATGCCATCTGTAACGTCGCGACTGCGAGGTTTGATGTCGATAGGGGTGCCGTCTGCGTGTTGTGACATAGTCCAACGGTACTCTGACAGCCTCTCTTGCTTCCTAGAAAGCACGTGTTGCCCTTTGTGTTAGGTACACCTATCATTCATTTGTAAGGTATACCTAACTCCTCAGAAAGACTGACATGAAGAAAATCCTCATCCGCTCCATCGCCGCTATCGCCGCCGCTACGTTCATTCTTGGGGCGTGTGGTGGCGCGAGTTCATCGTCAGACTCCCCCGACGATTCATCTGTCACGGTCTATAGCGGTCGCAGCGAGGCCTTAGTGAAAGATCTCTATGCAGCTTTCACAACTGAAACCGGAATAGCTGTTGATGCTCGATACGGGGACAGTGGAGAAATGGCATCACTTCTTCTCACGGAAGGTTCAGCGAGCCCTGCTGATGTGTTCTTCTCGCAAGACGCAGGCGCACTTGGTGCAGTCGAAGCGAATCTCGCACAACTACCCGCGAGCATCTTGTCGAAGGTTGACACCAAGTACTCCGCACAAAGTGGAAAATGGGTAGGAGTCTCGGGGCGTGTCCGCGTTGTTATCTTCAATCCGACGCTCACCTCTAACCCGCCAGCCACCATTGACGGATTGCTCGATAGTCAATGGTCCGGAAAAATTGGCTTTGCACCAACAAATGCTTCGTGGCAGTCATTCGTGACTGCATTAAGAATTCTGCGTGGAGAAGAACAAGCCGAGAAATGGCTTGCTGCATTCGCCGCCAACAAGCCTGTTGCATTCGAAAAAAATGGCGCGGTACGTGATGCAGTCAACGACGGCACAGTCAGTCTCGGTTTAGTCAACCACTATTACCTAATCGAAAAGATTGCAGCAGAAGGGGCCGATACTGTTGTCGCTCAGAACCAATACATGGCTCCTTCTGATCCGGGAGGTCTTGTCAATGTCGCTGGTGTAGGAATCCTCTCATCAGCAACTCACAAGAATTCCGCACAAAAGTTTGTTGAGTTCTTACAGAGTGACACTGCCGCTGAATATTTCCGCACGAAGACGTGGGAATACATCTTGACCTCAGGAGCCACGCAGGCAAAGGGTCTTCCCGATCTCGACTCGCTTGAAGCACCATCTATCGATCTGTCCGATTTGAAATCGCTCGATATAACTCAGGAACTGCTTCAAAAAGTCGGTTTGCTCACCAAGTGAGCAAACACGAAATGATGTAGCCATGCAGCGAACAAAAGGATTTCTCGCTCTCCTTGGCCTTGCGTTCGTTGCTGCTCTCATTTCTTTGGTCCCCCTCTGGTATCTCGGGGTTCAATCACTGTCGCAAGGTCTTCAACCATTCCTAGATGAACTATTTCAAGATCGCACACTCTCGCTGATTATTCGCAGCGTCACTCTTGCCATCTGTGTCACCTGTGCCAGCGTCATCATCGGCACCTTTGCAAGTTGGGTCATCACTATGTCCGGACTTCCTGTTCGCTTTCTTCTGACAATCGCCTTCTCATTGCCGTTAGCAATCCCTTCGTACCTTTCGGCATTTGCTTGGATCTCATGGCAACCAGGCATCTCGGGTTTTCTCGGTGCGTTCATTGTCCTCACATTTGCTTGTTTTCCATACGTCATGCTGCCGGTGTCTGCTGCGATGAGTGCAATCAACCCAGTACACGAAGAAATTGCACGCACGATGGGCCGCTCGCAGTTCGCAATACTTCGCGAAGTTGTTTTACCGCAACTACGTCGCCCCATTGCAGCGGGAGCACTTCTCGTTGCGTTGTACTCACTCAGTGATTTCGGTGCAGTGGCAGCAATGAGACATGAAGTTTTCACCTGGGTGATTTACGGCGCATATCGTGCGGGCTTCAACCCCACTCGCGCTGCCACGTTGTCAGTTGTTTTGTTAGCCGCAGCTCTTGCGCTCACCTATGCCGAAACATTCATACGCGGACGCAGCGATGCCGCCACAAGCGGACCTGCCGTTCGTCGCCGTGGCAGAAACAGGAATAGCCGAGCTTCATTCATCGCAATCGTCGGTAGTTGTCTCGTACTTGTGCCCGCTGTCGGCATCCCCGTGGTCAGTGTCATTGAATGGATGACTCGTGACACCACACGCAATACCCAATGGTCATCTGTGTGGTATGCATCAGAACAATCATTTTTCAACGGAATTGTCACTGCAGTGGTCACATTGCTACTTGCATTTCCGGTCGCATGGTGTGCAGTGCGCATGCGCGGAATCTTGGCAGTTATTCCCGAGCGCGCTACATACATCACTCACGCATTGCCCGGAATAGTCGTTGCCATTTCTGTTGTTTATGTCGGAATACGTGCGGTACGTCCGTGGTACCAAGAGTTCCCACTCCTCATCTTTGGTCAAGTCATCATTTTTCTTCCCGTCATGGTTACGTCCATTCGCGCTGCCCTTGAGAAAACCCCCGCCACATTGGAAGATGTCGCCCACAGTCTTGGTTCTGGAACCATGACCACACTTCTTCGAGTCACTATTCCAATTGCACTGCCTGGGCTTTTGGCCGGCATCGCTCTCACCATGCTGGCGGCAGTAAAAGAACTCCCTGTCACCCTCCTACTGCGACCCACGGGCATGGACACATTGTCCACTCGTATCTGGGATTTCAGCGCATTGTCCGACTATGCCGCCGTTGGTCCCTACGCTATGTCGATGTTGGTATTGGCGGCTGTACCCACAGCATTGCTCGGTGCACTATCCGTTTCGAGAGAGCAAAAATGATGAGCAGTTCAAGCGCACTTCAACTCAACAACGTGTCCCATTTCTTTGGGGATCACCAAGTGCTCGACTCAGTGAACCTTGAAATTCAGCACGGAAGCATCACTGCACTACTTGGACCATCCGGAGGAGGAAAGACCACTCTTCTGCGCATCGTCGCTGGTTTCGAACGGCCAACTCATGGAACTATCTCCATCAACGGAGTCGTTGTGGCAGATCCACACATATGGGTGCCGCCACACGAGCGAGGTATTTCAATAGTCGTCCAAGAAGGAGCTCTCTTTCCTCACCTCAGCGTGAGTGAAAACATTGCGTTCGGTCTGAAGAAACGACGCTCACCTGAAGCACGTGCCCGCGTCAAGGAGATGCTCGAACTTGTTGGTCTCCCCGACTCGGCTGATCAACGTCCTTCTGAATTGTCGGGCGGCATGCAACAACGCATTGCACTTGCACGCGCCCTTGCCACTCAGCCAGCCCTGGTACTTCTCGACGAACCATTTTCCGCCCTTGACGCTGGACTTCGCGAAACATTGCGTGAGCAAGTGGTCAATATTTTGCGCACCGCTGGTGCTACGGCATTGTGGGTCACCCATGATCAAGACGAGGCTCTTTCCGTTGCCGATGCAGTCGCTGTTCTTATGAAAGGACGCATTGCTCAATTCTCCGACCCCGTCAGTGCCTATCGCAACCCTGAAACAACCGAAGTCGCCGGCTTCATTGGTGAGGCAGTTTCTTTCTCTGGCACCGTCGAAGCGAACGGCACATCAGTGGCAACACGATTCGGATCTATTGAACTTCTACGGCCCCAATCCCCTGGTCCGACAACCGTAATTATTCGCCCCGAACAATTTGAACTTGTGAAGACCGACAATCCACATGCAGTTGTGACTGGTGAAGTACTCGTGACCCGATATTTCGGTCATGATGGCACTGTTGATGTGCGCTTCGAAGACGGCCTCGTGATTACTGCGCGTTTACATTCACGATTACTACCTAAGGTAGGCAGTTTCGTAGGTGTGCTGGTGAACAGCCAAGTGTTGTCGTTTCCAGTCTGATTACGTTTAGCGACGTTCTTTCGAAGACCCAAAACCAAACAGATTGCTGGCCACCTTACGCATCTGAATCTCTTCAGAGCCTTCCGTGATGCGATACCGGCGATGGTGCCGATAAATGTGTTCAAAAGGCATATGGCGGCTGTAGCCAACCCCTCCGCAGGTCTGCATTGCACGGTCAGCGGCATCACAGGCCAAACGGTTCGCACGGTAATTGCACATGGCCACGAGGTGCGTGACTTCCATATGGTGCTTTTGGTCGAGCATGGTTGCTGTGTAACGAATCAGTTGACGCAACATTGCAGCCTCTGTGTGAAGTTCAACAAGTGGAAATTGAATACCTTGATTCACACTGAGTTTTTTACCCCACGTAATTCGCTCATTCGAATATCGCACAGCTTCGTTAATGCAGAATTGCGCTGCACCTAGTGAAGATGCTGCTTGGCGAATTCGGTTTTCATGCACGAAATGTTGAGCTAGTTCGAGTCCCATTTCTGCGGGACCAAACAATGCTTCGGGTCCTACTCGTACATCAGTGATGCTTACTTCAGCATGGTCTGTTGGCATGTTGAATGTCCACCAGAAGAACTCCACTTTAAAACCAGGCGCATCGGTAGGGACTAAGAACGCACTGATTCCTTTCGGATCTCCCGGTGTTCCACTTGTGCGCGCAAAAATGATGTCGTGGGTGGCGTGATGCAGACCACTGTTCCAACGCTTCATTCCATTGATGACCCATTCGTCGCCATCTTTGTAGGCGGTGGTCTCTAGATACGTGGCATCACTTCCGTGATTGGGCTCGGTGAGACCAAATGCAAGCCGTTTGGTGCCATCAAGGAACCCAGGCATCCATTCTTTCTTTTGTTCTTCTGTTCCAAAATCGCGCATCATGAGCACAGTGGGAAAGTTGCCCACAATGCTTGATTCGTTTTGCAAATCGTTATGCAAGCCCAGACCTTTTGTTGCCAAATGCTCACGGATGATCGCCATCTTCAAGTTGCTAGCACTCTGGCCACCGAACTCTTGTGGAAGTGCAAGCCGTAACCAGCCGGCTGCGTCTGCCCTGCGACGCATCTCGCGCAACAACGCTTCCCAATCCGCACGGGGAACACCATCGTTTTCAAAATCTGTACGCGCCCATTCACGGCGATGATCAAAGAATCTTTCGTTGTCATCTTGAGCCTGTAGCGGCTTGATCTCTTTTTCAATGAAAGCATCAAGAGCGTCGAGGGTTGTCTGAACGTCTGCGGGAATTTCAAAATCCATAGGCGAACAGTACGCCGAATGCTTCGTTAGTTACGAACCGCGGCGTGATTGCATAATGGCACTGACAACCTTGCCATCTGCCTTGCCTTTACTGGCTTTCATCACACGGCCAACGATTGCTCCTGCAGCCTTTTCTTCGCCGGCGCAGTATTTAGACCACGCATCAGGGTCAGCGGCAATGGCTTCATCCACCATTGCTTCCACTGCCGAGTTGTCCATTGCTTCAAAACCTTTAGCAGCGGCAATGGCAGCAGCGTCGCCTCCACCGTTTTCCACTAGTTCAGACAACACGGTCTTGGCTTGCGTTGCAGACAGTTTGCCGTCGCGCTCAAGAATGGTGAGAGCGGCTAAATCTTTTGCAGGCACGGCCGGTGTTGGGCCAGCGTCAGCAAATGCTTGTTGCACATAAATGAGTGCACGCACTGCATCGCCACCAGCATCTGCTACTGCTTGCACGTAATCATGTTGGGCACGCTCAACAACAACGATGATTGCTTCAGACCGAGTGTCGTAACCGGTCAATGCAGACAATGCCGAACGACGTGCAGCCGGAAGCATCGGCAAATTGTCGCGCACTGCTTGTACCCATGCGTCATCTGGTGCCACTGGCACTAGGTCTGGCTCAGGGAAATATCTGTAATCGTCGGCGTCTTCTTTTACACGCAACGTATGCGTACGGCCTTCGGCATCGTCCCAGTGTCGGGTCTCTTGGCGAATGACACCACCAGTATCGAGAACATCAATTTGGCGACGTGCTTCGTAATCAATAGCGCGACCAAGAGCACGAATGGAGTTCACGTTCTTAATCTCGCAACGTGTGCCAAAAGGGGTTCCAGGCTTGTGCACTGACACGTTTGCATCGACACGCATGGAGCCTTCTTCCATCTTTGCGTCAGATGCGCCAATGACTTCCAAAATTGCTCGGAGCTCTGACACGTATTCACGTGCGTGCTCGCTAGTGCGAATATCTGGACGCGACACGATTTCTACAAGTGGCACGCCGGCGCGGTTGAAGTCAATGAGCGAATAATCACTTCCGTGAATACGGCCAGTTGCACCGCCAACATGAGTGCTCTTGCCAGTGTCTTCTTCAAGATGCGCGCGTTCAACACCAATGGTGGTTCCACTCGGCAACTCAAGAAAGCCGTCGACATTCAATGGAATGTCGTACTGACTAATTTGATACGCCTTTGGCATGTCTGGGTAGAAATAGTTCTTACGGTGAAAGATGCACGGCTGAATTCTGCAGTTCAACGCAACACCGATACGCATGGCAAGTTCGACTGCTTGCCTATTCAACACTGGTAACGCACCAGGCAAGCCCAACGTGACGGGGTCAATGTTGACGTTTGGCTCGTCGCCAAATCTGTTTGGTGAACCACTGAATAGTTTTGTGCGCGTCGCCAATTCGACATGCACTTCTAAACCAACAATGAGTTCCCAACCACCCTCAAGCATTTGATCTTCGGTTGCAACTATGGAACTAAGAGGACTATCGCTCATTGTGCGCCTCCTGCAGCAACTTCAAGGGCTCCGCCAACTCTGAACATTGCTTGTTCTCCAAGCGCTGGTGCCAACACTTGAATACCTACTGGTAAACCATGTGCGCCTGTTCCAAAGGGAACACTCATTGCAGGGTGGCCTGCCAAGTTTGTGGGAATTGTGTAGATGTCGCATAGATACATAGACATTGGGTCGTCGACTTTGTCGCCAAACTTGAAAGCCACAACCGGAGATGTAGGGGTCAAGATGGCATCTACTTGTTCGTATGCGCGTTCAAAATCTTGTGCAATAAGCCGGCGCACTTTCAATGCTTTTCCGTAATACGCGTCGTAGTAACCAGCAGACAATGCGTAGGTTCCCAACATGATGCGTCGCTTGACTTCATCACCAAAGCCTGCAGCACGCGTTGCTCCGTACATTGAGTTTGTATCTGCTGCATTGACGCGTAGACCAAATCGAACACCATCGAAACGAGCAAGATTGCTACTCGCCTCTGCTGGTGCAATGAGGTAATACGCAGTCAATGCATATGACAATGACGGAAGCGTGATGTCGACAATGGTGGCTCCGGCTGCTTCTAATGCAGCAAATGCTTCGTTGAGTTGCGCTACAACTTCTGGTTCTGCACCAGCAGGAAGATCTGTGACGCGACCAATACGCATGCCGGAAACACCTTGGCTGACGGACGGCAAAAGCGATGGAGATGCGAGCGGAATAGACGTGGAATCCATGGGGTCGTGTCCACCAATGACCTCGGTAAGAAGTGCAGCATCAGCAACTGTGGTGGCAAACGGACCAATCTGATCAAGTGAACTGGCATACGCAACGAGGCCATAACGACTGACTACTCCGTATGTTGGCTTCACGCCGACAACACCGCACATTGCTGCAGGCTGGCGAATACTTCCACCGGTATCGCTACCCAGACTGACGGGAGAAAAACCAGCAGCAACTGCGGCAGCACTGCCGCCACTTGAACCACCAGGCACTCGCGAAACATCGCACGGATTACGAGTGGAACCGAACGCAGAGTTCTCAGTACTCGAACCCATAGCAAATTCGTCCATGTTGGTCTTGCCGATGATGACAGCGCCAGCTGTGCGCAAACGCGTGATCACTGTTGCATCATACGGCGGCTTCCAGCCCTCCAGAATTTTTGATGAGCATGTTGTCTCTACGCCGTGCGTGCACATGTTGTCTTTGATTGCAATGGGAACACCAGCAAGTGGCCCCACTGGGCGACCAGCGACAATATCTGCATCGATCGCATCTGCTTGCGCGCGCGCATCTTGTGCCATCACCAAGTTGAAAGCATGAATCTCAGATTCACGCGCGTCGATGCGCGAAAGGTAATCATCAATGACTGCGCGCGCTGTTATGCGTTTCGCTATCACTGCTGCTGCAATCTCAGATGCTGTGGATGGAATAGCAGACACTGTTAGTCGTCCAATCCAATAATCGGTGGAACACGAAAACGGCGCTCATCAGATGCGGGAGCAGCAGCCAACACTTCATCTGTGTCGAGACATGGAAGTTCTATATCTTCACGCATGATGTTGACGAGTGGATACGGCTGCGTCATGGGGCCAACACCATCAAGATCTAAGGCATCGATGTCGCTGAAATGTCCCATGACTTTGGCTAACTGCTCGGTGAAGTGAGCAACTTGGGCGTCATCAATGTCGAGACGCGCCAAACGAGCCACTTTGGCCACGTCGGATGCGAAAATGGGGCTACCTGACTGAGTCACGGCTTCTAGCCTACGAGCCCTCTAGCGAGAAGGCGCAAACGGATTTAGGCGTTCGGATGAACAGGCGGAAATTCTGCCTGACGCTTTTGCAAGAAGCTCTGAACGCCTTCTTTGAAATCTGACCGTGTGAAGGATTCCTGCATCAAACGAAGTGCTTCTTTACTGGCGCTAGAGACATCTTTTTCGTAGTCGGAATAGACCTGTCTCTTCATGACTGCCATGGAAGACGGCGACACATTCATTGCGAGGTCGGCCGCATATGCAAGCACGACGTCCATGAGTTGATCTGCAGGAACAACTTTGTTCACCATGCCCATCTGTTGTGCCTCATTCGCCATAACGACGCGACTCGACATCATGAGGTCGAGAGCATTCGCTTGACCAACTAGTCGTGGCAATACCCACGAGATGCCGTATTCACCGATGAGTCCACGCTTTGAAAATGCAACCGTGAATTTGGCGGTGTCTGCAGCAAAGCGCATATCGCACATCAAGGCTTGTACTAATCCGAGTCCGGCAGCTGCGCCATTGACTGCCGCAATCACTGGCTTTGTAATACGCGTGATTTCATCTTGCATACGACCTTCAACGATGCTCGCTCCATCTTTTGAGGATGCAGAATCTCCAGACGGAATTGCTTGCAACGTTCCCATGTCGGCACCTGCGCAATAACCCTTCCCCGCGCCGGTAACAACAATGACCCGCACGTTTGGATCTGCAACCGCAGCATCAATCGCAGCAAAGTACTCATTGCCCATGCGGCCAGTCCAAGCGTTCAAACGGTCGGGACGATTAAAAGTAATGAGACCAATACCTGGCTCACGCACCTCATATAAACATTCACTCATGTTCAATGACCGTAGACGCTTCGCGGTCGCCACGAGAACGCAGACGAGTAATTCCTACAAACAAAGCCGCCGCACTGAACGCCCCGATGGAAACCCACTGGTTGAGACGCAACCCACCTGCCGAATGAGCAGGATCTATTCGAAGCCCCTCAACGCCAAACCGCAGAGCGCTGTAACCCAACACATACCAAGCCACGATTTGACCAGGTGCAGGGTTGAGGCGCTTTTCTAGAGCAATCAGTCCCCATGCCAGAACTAAACACCCGAGCGACTCGTACAAGAACGTGGGGTGAAACAGGGTGTCGACGGGGTATCCGATCTTCACAGTGCGGTAATCAGAAATGTTGAGACCCCACGGCAAGGTTGTTGGCCTGCCAAAGAGTTCTTGATTCCACCAATTGCCCCAGCGACCAATTGATTGTGCCACCGCTATCGCTGGCACCGCACACGACACAATTGCCCAGGCGTTTAAGCCACGCACCCGAGCACGCCAAGCACCAACAAGCACTCCGAGTGTGACGCCACCCCAAATGCCGAGGCCCCCTTCCCAGATTTTTACGGCGTCAATCCACTGACCGCGAAATAATTCGTAGTCAGTGATGACGTGGTACGCGCGCCCACCGATAACACCAGCAGGCACAGCCCACATTGCAATTGACGAAATGTCGTCTGTAGTTCCTACACCTTGAGACTCAGCTCGACGACCAGCAATTCGAATCGCAACGATGACACCGAGTGCGATCATTAAGCCGTATGCGTTCAGGCGCAGTGGACCAAGATGTAGCGAACCCGACGATGGACTAGGAATTGACGCGAGAATCGCGGAGAGCATCATGAAGTGACGCGTCGCGCGAAGGCAACAGAGCCTTCAAAAATAATGTCTTTGTCGTAGTCCTGCGTCGCAACGTGATAACTGCGTTCCAACATCACGTGTTCCACAGTGCCGCCGTAGGTAGCGGCTAACGCATCGCTGTCACTTGGTTGCACCACGTGATCTTGCACTGATGTGAACAACAACAACGGCATTTTTATGGATGAGTACCGCGGAGCAAGTGGCGCTAAGCCGTCAGCTAAAAATGACTTCATTGCTGCAAGCGGTGTACCTGCATATGCAGTCTCATGCGCATTTGGATCTGCAATGTCTGATCCGATGCCATCCATTGTTTCGGTGCCTCCATCAATCATCCCTTGCAACATGTCCAACACCTCTTGAGGTTGAGGTTGTGTTGCTGGGTTGATGCACACCAGTCCTTTCACTTCAGGATGTTCTGCTCCGGCCCACAACGTGAGTGCACCGCCCATCGAAAGTCCCATCACAACAATGTTTGAAGCGCGTTGTGCCAAACGTTGGTACGCCTTTTCAACATCGCCACTCCAATCTGCCCATCGCGTTGGAATCATGTCTTCCATGGCGGTGCCATGACCAGCAAGTTGTGGAAGCTCTACATGAAAATCTGCAGATGCACAGGCTTCAGCCAAGGCTCGCATTGACCCTGGGTTGCCCGTAAAACCGTGAAGGACGAGGACGCCTGCCGCGCCTGTGCCGTTATGGGAAAAAGGTTCTGCACCAGGAATTGTTGCTGCTGTCATTTTCTTGTCTTTCTTTTTGAACTAGTACGGGTCATTATCGGAACCAGGCTCTTCCCACCATTCGGTGGGCACGCCTTCTGCTTCCCATTCAGGAAATGGGTAAATGCAGTTCACTGGGCACGCCGGCAGACACTTGTCGCAACCGCTGCATAACTCAGGAATGATGATGACGTCGGCCCCATGATTGAAAATGGCACCTAATTGAGGTGGACAATGACGCAGACACGCATCACAGTTGATGCACTCCGCCATCTCGATCCGCAATGGCACATTCTTCCACTTCGGGTTTCGGGCACGAGTCTCAATTCGTTCGCTTCGTGACGCAGTCATCGTGGCAAGTGTAGGTGACGCCACCCGACCATTTATAAGGGTGTTTGACCTGTGACCCAGATACTGGTGGACTAGAAGGCGTGCCCCGTTCCGATCGCCTTCAAAGACAGCGACGGATCGACGGTCATGCGGTGGCCGCAATCGTTCCCTTACTTGCACTCTTTCCCGCGTGGCTTGTCTCAGTTGCCGCCTTCTGGTGGGTTCTCGTTCAATTCGTTTACGTACCCTTTCCCGTTTTTGCATCCGTGGTGCTGCTGCTCGGTGGCCTGTTATTCGAACGCACTGTCCAACGACTTGTCCTTCAACGTCTGCTGGGTGCTCGCACACCAACGCGATCTGAACGAGATGCCCTTCAAAAGGCATGGCACATAGTTGCGCAAGCAAATCACATCCCACCCGGAAAATTTGTGCTTGCAGTTTCCGATTCAGACGAACTCAACGCATTTGCATCTGGCGGTCACCTTGTTGTTGTGTCTAGTTGGGCAATTTCACATTTGTCCCACGACGATCTGTGCGGTGTGCTCGCACACGAGCTCAGTCATCATCTTGGAATGCACACGCTTGCTCTCACCGTTGGGCAATGGTTAACCATCCCAATTATTTTGCTCGCACGCATCGGTTTCCTTTTGCAAAATGTTGCGCATGCCGCCACCGATACCTTTGCTTCGCGATCACCTTGGGGAGTGTTTGTCGGACGCACAATTGCAGGAGTCATCACAATTATTTCGTGGCTCTTCTTGGCCATCATCAACATCGCTCAGTACATCAGTAACGCCGTTGGCAAGGGTGCTGAATTTAAAGCAGACGAGACAGTTGTCTCAATGGGGTTCGGACGCCAACTCTTGAATTCGCTTCGAATTGTTGTCACCAGCGGAAACGGCGAAAGAGCAACGCATTGGCGCGACCGCCTCGTCACCTCCCACCCCCCTGCCCGTACTCGAATTGCACGAATCGAAGCTCAGTTGCGTCAGATGCCCCGAGGTAACCGCCGATAGCGTTTGCAGTATGACAAGCCTCCCGGGTGACCCATTTCTTGCAGCCGCCCGCGGTGAATTTTCACGTCATACTCCCGTGTGGTTTATGCGCCAAGCTGGCCGCAGCCTTCCTGAGTATCGCGCTAGCCGCGGTGAGGGCAGCATTCTTGAAGCAATCAAGAAACCCGAACTTGCCGCAGAGTTCACCATGCAGCCAGTGCGTCGTTACGGAGTTGATGCAGCAGTCCTCTATTCCGACATCGTTGTTCCGGCTCATGCTGTCGGATTCGGTATCGATGTTGCACCCGGTACCGGGCCAGTCGCGCAACAACCCCTTCGCTCAAGTACCGACCTTGCTCGACTACGCCCTTTGCATTACGAAGACATCACGTATGTCACCGACACAGTCTTGGCGCTCGTGAAAGAACTTACTGTGCCTCTCTTGGCTTTTGCTGGTGCTCCATTCACAGTGGCCAGTTACCTCATTGAAGGGCGGCCAAGTCGCACATACCAAAACACCAAGAGGTTGATGCGCGAAGACACTGTCTTGTGGCACGAAGTAATGGAACGACTCGTTCAACATTCAGTCGAATTCATCTCGGCGCAACTGTCTGCCGGAGCCGAAGCATTTCAAGTATTCGATTCTTGGGCCGGCGCATTGTCACGAAGTGACTACGACACGTTTGTGCGACCACACACCACTGCAGTGTTCTCGCAATTGTCGCAACGTCATCCGGGTGTTGCCGGCATTCACTTCGGCATTGGCTGCGATCATCTTCTTGAATCAATGAACTCAGTAGGAAACGCAGTCATCGGCCTTGATTGGCGCACACCTATTTCAGCGGCACGTCAGCGCCTCGGTGCAGATGTTGTTGTGCAAGGAAACCTTGACCCCGCACTCGTACTCGCTGGAAAAGAAATTGCACTTGCCGGCGCAGCACAAGTTTTACAAGACAACAATCAACATCCCGGTCACATCTTCAACTTGGGACATGGTGTTCAACCAGATACCGATCCAGAAGTACTGAACGCAGTAGTTGCTTATGTTCAAGAACGGACAACACGATGACCACCGATAACTCTCAACGAACTGCCGTAGTCCTGATGGCGTACGGAACGCCGCGTAGCAAAGACGAGATTCTTCCCTATTACACAGACATTCGCCGTGGTCGCCCACCAACAGATGAGCAATTGCAAGACCTCACTAGCCGTTATGAAGCCATCGGTGGTCTTTCCCCATTGAAGCAACTCACCGAAGATCAACGTGACGCGCTACAAGACGAATTGAACGGCATTTTGCCAAACACATTTCAAGTTTTTCTTGGGCTGAAGCACGCCACTCCGTTCATTGAAGAGACAGTTGCAGAAGTCGTGGGGCTTGGTTATAAAAAGATTGTTGGCCTTGTGCTTGCACCGCACTACTCCTCTTACTCCATTGGGCAATACATGGATCGAGTGCGTGCAGTCGCTGAGCCAGCAGGCGTCACTGTTACAGGTATCGATTCATGGGCACGAGAAGAAGCATTTATTGATTTTCTTGCAAATGACATGCGCGAAAAGTTGGCGTCATTACCGGAACGTACAAAGGTGTTGTTCACCGCGCACTCACTTCCACAACGAATCATCGATGGCGGCGATCCATACCCCGAAGAGCTGCGTGCAACTGCAGAGTTAGTCGCAGAAAAAGTTGGGTTGACACGTTGGTCGGATTGGTCAATCGCTTGGCAATCTGCAGGCCGCACACCTGAGCCCTGGATTGGACCCGACATTCTCGAAGTCATCGATTCATTTGCCGCTCAGAGTGCAAGTGGCGAGCCAATTGATGGAGTGCTCGTGAGCGCATGCGGTTTTGTGGCCGACCACCTTGAAGTTCTCTTCGACCTCGACATCGAAGCGGCCAATCATGCAGAGTCTCTCGGGATCGCATTTGCCCGCACGGCATGCGTTAACTCCAACGCATCGGTGATGGCAGCATTGGCACGGTCGGTAGCAGCACTGTGAGCCAAGCGCGGCGCGTCGTTGTCATTGGTGCTGGCATCTCTGGTCTCACTAGCGCTTTTTCTTTACTGACATCAGAAGAGTCAGTTCAAGTGACCGTTCTTGAATCATCTGAACGAATTGGTGGCTTGATCAAGACAACACCATTTGCTGGACTCGGCAGTGTTGACGAAGGTGCAGACGCGTACCTTGTACGCGTTCCATTTGCTGCGCAACTTGCAGCAGAACTTGGCCTAGGAGCAACTATCACTTCACCCACTGGTGCACATGCATCGGTGTGGCACAACGGCATGCACAGCATTCCCGGCGACCTCATGCTCGGAGTACCAGCAAAAGTTCGTGCATTCGCAATGTCAAGTCTCATCTCGCCACGTGGCAAGTTGCGCGCGGCGTTGGAACCATTTCTTCCAACAACACAAGACAACGATTCCATCGGTCACTATGTGCGTAAACGTTTCGGTAACGAAATTCATGAGCGTCTTGTCGACCCACTAGTCGGCAGCATCTACGCAGCAGACACCGACAATTTCTCCCTGGCATCAGTCCCACAAATTGCATCTCTCACCACAAGCCGCAGCATGTTGTTGGCTGCTGGCAAAGCACGCGCCGCAGTTGCAAAGGCGCCCCCATCACCTATTTTCGGAGTCCCCATGCGCGGAATGGGCGCTATGACCGAAGGACTCGCGCAACGCATTACATCTCTCGGTGGCGACATTCGCTGCAATCACACAGTAAGCACAATCGAAACCAGCAACAATCAATACACCGTTGTCACCACCAATGGTTCATTTGAATGCGACGCAGTCATCATTGCCTCGCCTGCAAAGCACAGTGCCTCATTTATAAAAACACTCGACTCACGCGCGTCTACATTGCTTGGCGAATGGGATCATGCATCGGTCGCACTCATCACAATGGCTATTTCGGCGGACCAATGGCCAAACAGGCTCACAGGTAGCGGTTATCTCGTACCAAAACCAGACCAACGGTGGGTGACAGCAGCCTCATTTGGTTCCAATAAGTGGGCGCATTGGCGGCCGGCAGATGGTTCCATGATTCTGCGCATCTCGTTAGGACGCGACGGCCTCGACGTGATGGATTTTGCAGATGACAAACTCGTCAATCTGGCGCTTGCTGATATGAAACGTCACCTTGGCATAGATCTTGCGCCGCAACATGTGCGACTCAGCCGCTGGAATGATTCTTTCCCTCAATACAGACCTCACCACTTTGCACGCCTTGCAGAACTTGAACATTCACTGTCCGCATCTGCTCCCGGCGTTGTATTTGCTGGCGCTAGCTACCGTGGAATTGGTATTCCTGCTTGTATTCAACAAGGACGAACAGCAAGTGCATCGGTATTAGAACGCCTTGCGTCGAATCGGTAGATGAAGAAAGTAATCGCGCCTCTTCTTGCGGGTCTTTATGTTGCAGCATCCATGCCGCCATGGGGTTGGTGGCCACTTGCATTCCTTGGTCTTGCCATCTATACATCGCTAGCGACACGACCAGACAACACTTCGCCTTTTCGAACTGCTTTCATCTTTTTCAGCGCCTGGTTTCTACCCGCTATGGCATGGATGTGGTTTCTTACAGCCCCGGGCTACATCGCTGCTGTGTGCATCTTTGCCACCATTCATGGCATTGCAGCCATCGTTGCGAAGAAGTTGTCGTATAACACTTCGTCACATCGTGCGGCACTCGTCGTGTGTCATGCACTTGCTGAAGCAATACGACTTTCGTTTCCCTTTGGTGGTGTTCCACTAGCCACCCTTGGCATCTCACAAGTCTCAGGCCCACTTGCTAAAATAGCCCCTATTGCTGGTGTTATTGGCATTACAACAGCAACATTGTGGATTTCAATGTCCTCGCGAAAGATTCGCGCAATTCTCATCGTGTCAGCGATTGCAATCATCGGCCCGTTGTTCGACACCACGTCTGACGTTGGACAATCACTAAACATCACCACCGTTCAAGGTGGTGGCCCGCAGGGAACTCATGCAATTGATACGAATCCACGTGATGCATTTAATGCACATCTTGCCGCAACAAAAACTCTTTCCGTTGACACGGCACGCGACATGGTTGTGTGGCCTGAGAACGTCATCAATATTTCGGGTGATGGACTATTTGTTGACAGTGATGAATATCAACAAGTTGTAGCGCAAGCAAAACGTCTACAGGTTCCATTCGTTGTCGGCATCACTGAAAATGCAGGCGCAGATCAATTTACAAATGCTCAAGTGGTGGTTGAACCAAATGGCGTGACTTCAAGTCGGTACGACAAAGTTCGTCGTGTGCCGTTCGGTGAGTACATCCCGTTGCGTTCAGTTCTTTCTGCAATTGGTGCTCCCACCGATTTAGTTCCGCGCGATGCACGACCCGGTGATGCGCGTGGATGGGTAGACGTTGCAGGCACTCGCGCTGCTGTAGCAATTTCGTGGGAAATCTTTTTTGGTGGCCGCGTGAATGAAGGCGTCGTCGACGGCGCGACATTCGTCATTAATCCAACCAATGGCTCTAGTTACACATGGACAATTTTGCAATCTCAACAAATTGCATCGTCACGACTTCGAGCTCTCGAGCAAGGTCGCTGGGTGGTGCAAGTCTCGCCCACCGGCTTCAGTGCATTTGTCGGGCCCGACGGCGCCGTGTACGACAGAACCGGCATTTCTAACCGAACAATTTCAAATCATCAGATTTCCCTACGCACCGGGCGTACGCCCTACTCCCGTCTAGGAAATAATGCCTATTTTTGGGCTCTCCTTGTGGTGCTGGCCTTGGTGGTCAGGCAGCGCTCACGAGCCTTTCAGCGGGCTGCCAGTTAGCCTTCAGCGCCTATGTCAGGCGCTTACGACCCAAACGGCCCCTTGCGCATTGCGTACCTCACCTATCGAGGAAAACCGCACGTTGGCGGCCAAGGTGTCTACACACGCCACCTCACCAAGGCACTTGTTGACCTTGGGCACTCAGTAGAAGTCTTCGGCGGCCAGCCGTACCCGGTCCTTGACGAGCGCATTGCTATGCACAAGCTCCCCAGCCTTGACATTTTCAATGATCAATACCCAGGACGCATCCCGGCATATTGGGAACTGAAGACCTGGCCTGATGTTGTGGAAACTGCTCGATACCTCACAGGGCAATTTTCTGAACCGCTTGCATTTTCAAAACGCGCGTATCGCACATTGCAAACTCGGGTAAATGATTTCGATTTAGTGCATGACAATCAGTGTCTCGGTTGGGACATCTTGAAGATTGAAAAGATCATCCCCACGATTGTCACCTTGCATCACCCCATCACAAAAGACCGTGAGCTTGAAATGAGTCACGCACCTAACTGGTGGAAGCGTCGCTCCGTTGGTCGTTGGTATTCATTTGTTGAAATGCAAGGAAAAGTTGCGAGCAAGATGCCTCGCATTGTTGTGGTGAGTGAAAACAGCATCACCGACATCAACAAAGACATGGGCGTTTCCCGCGATCGTATGCGCCTTGTTCCTGTTGGTGTTGACCCTGAATTGTTTAAGCCGTTGCCACATGTTGCTCGTCAACCTGGACGCCTCATCACCACCGCATCAGCCGACGTTGCGTTGAAGGGTTTGTCGTATCTTCTTGAGGCAATGGCGAAATTGCGAACAGAACGCGACATTCGCCTCACCATTATTGGTAAACCTCGCCCTGGCCACAGCATGGATCTCATTGATTCACTCGGCTTGAAGCCCTACATCGACTTTGTCTCTGGTGTCACCGACGAACGCATCGTGGAACTGTATGCAGAAGCAGAACTTGCCGTCGTTCCTAGCCTGTACGAAGGTTTTAGCTTGCCAGCCATTGAAGCAATGAGTACTGGTATTTGCTTGGTTGCAACAGACGGTGGCGCACTTCCCGAAGTAACAGGTACCAACAACGAAACAGTGCTGCAATGCCCCGCAGCCGATGCTGAAGCACTTGCTGCCCAGATTGCTCGCGGACTCGATGATGCCGCACTTCGTTCTCGCATTGGCGAGGCGGGTCGCAACAGAGTTGTCTCTCGGTGGAGTTGGAAACATTGTGCACAACTCACAGTTGAGCAATACCGAGAGGTTCTAGAGATGCCACACAACAAAGTGAAACTCGAGAAGCGAGGCTGACATGTTGACTATTCGCTTTGATCGTCTCGGACTTCGCCCAGGAGACATGTTCCTTGATGCCGGCGCCGGATTTGGTCGCCACGCATTTGAAGCAGCACGTCAGGGCGCAACGGTATATGCACTTGATTACGCAGCCGACGAAGTCGTTGGCACACGCGCGACATTTGGTGGAATGATTCACGCAAACGAAATTCCACCCACTAGCTACGGCGGCGTACTGCGTGGCGACGCTACAAAACTTCCGTTCGCAGACAACACATTTGATTGCGTTGTTACGTCAGAAGTTCTCGAGCACCTGCAAGACGATGTCACTGCAATCAGCGAATTACATCGCGTTCTTAAACCAGGCGGTTCGCTCGGTGTCACCGTGCCTACGTGGTGGCCAGAAAAGATCAACTGGATGTTGTCCGACGAATACCACGCTCCAAAAAGCGTCGGTGGCCACGTTCGTATTTATTCTGCAACAGAACTGAAAGCAAAGCTTCGCTCTGCTGGTCTTGAAGTACGTGGTAGTCATCATGCACACGCATTGCATTCACCATATTGGTGGTTGAAGTGCGCAGTTGGCCCTCGCAACAACGATCATAAGATGGTCAAGAAATACCGTGAATTTCTTGAGTGGGACATCATGACTCAACCTGCTTCTATGCAAGTTGCCGAACGCGTACTCAGTCCGTTATTGGGCAAAAGTTTCATTGTGTATTCCACAAAACCAGTTCGCATTAAGGCATCCGTATGAGCCTGCGCTCTATGCCCCACTTGCCCGGCATTCTTACTACAGCCGACCTTGCGCGCACTGCAGATTCCATTCAGGCGTTGCAGTTACCAAGCGGAATGATTCCTTGGTATCCGAATGGGCATTGTGACCCATGGAATCACGTAGAGACAGCAATGGCTCTCAACATCATGGGTCGCGATGACGCGGCGCTTTCTGCATACAAATGGTTGGCAAACAATCAACACGAAGATGGTTGGTGGTTTAACTACTACATGCCTGATGGCACCATCGAAGACAGCAAACTAGACACCAATGTCAACGCATACATTGCAGTCGGCGTGTGGACACATTGGTTGTGCACGCGTGATACATCTGCTGTTCACGCTTTGTGGCCAACCGTGCGTCGCGCGCTGAATTGGGTTCTCGATATGCGCCGTGAAGACGGTGCAATAATCTGGGCCCGTGAAGTGGATTCGCAACCATGGGGTTATGCCTTGCTCACAGGCTGTTCAAGCATTCGCCACGCACTGCGTTGTGGTGCAGCACTAGCCGACCTCGTGGGTGATCCACAACCAGAGTGGACATCTGCTGCTGATGTCTTAGATCGTCTTATCACCACGAACCTTGAGACGTTTGAACCCAAAGAGCGATGGGCGATGGACTGGTATTACCCCGTCATGACTGGCGCAATGACGGGTGCGCAAGCAAAGGCTCGTCTCGCCGAAGGTTGGGACCGCTTTGTTCTCGACGATCGCGGTGTGCGATGTGTGAACGATGAGCAATGGGTAACTGCTGCTGAAACAAGCGAGTGCGCAATTGCCCACTGTGCAGCCGGTGACCGCGACATTGCACGAGAACTATTGCTATGGACAATGCCTCATCGTCGTGAAGATGGTGCGTATTGGACCGGCATTGTGTACCCAGCAGAACCAGAAAAAACTATTGTTCGCTTCCCTGCCGATGAACACAGCGCTTACACAGCTGCAGCAATCATTCTTGCTGCAGACGCAATTAGCGGTGGCTCACCAGCATCCACGTTGTTTACACAACCAATGGTGCGCAAGAACGCTCACCTCAAAGCTCGCGCGCTGTAAATCAGAAGCGTCGGCTATAGGCGGCGCAAAATACGCAATGAACCGGTGGTGCTTACGTCTGTAAACAGCCCACTTGCTATTGCAGGAAGATAAATGTTTTCGTACGGTGGGCGACCGCCATCGGCGGGATTTTCAAAAACATCATGAATGGCCAACGTGCCGCCCACTGCAACGTGTGGTGTCCATAATGTGTAATCCAAAGTTGCTGGTTCAACTCCGTGACCGCCATCAATAAACAAAAATGCCAAGGGTGTTGTCCAATGGCGAGCGATGACTGGAGAATCACCCACCATAGTGACCACTACATCTGCTAACCCAGCATCCAAAATTGTTGAGCGAAAAAATGGCAACGTGTCCATGCGACCAGTGCGTTCGTCAACCAGAGATTCGTCGTGCCACTCCCACCCTGGTTGGTTTTCTTCACTACCAAAATGATGATCAACTGCAAACAGAGTTGTGTTTCCCTGGCGTGCTGCGCCACCCAGCCACACAGTGGAACGACCGCAATACGAACCAACCTCTACAAAAGGTGCGCCGGGTACAGCGCGAGATGCAAGCACTGCTGCTTCATACAACGCATCACCTTCATTTTCTGGCATGAAACCGCGTGCCGCTATCGCACGTGCACGTAGCCCAGATTCAAGTGTCACCATGCATCCCAATGAATGATGCTGTCAGCTGGCGCACGACCTGCTGGTTTGAAATCTGTGCCCACGGTGTATGCGAGCGGCGATAAACAGGCCTGCTGCACAGTCTCGAATGGGATGCCGAGAATGTCAGCAACTTGCTGCTCCATCATGAGATGAATAGTTGTCCACGCCGTGCCCAAGCCGCGTGCACGAGCTGCCAACATGAAACTCCACATTGCAGGCAACACGTTTCCCATCATGGACGCCGCCATCATCGCTGGTGCTTGCTCAATGCGCGAACCAACATTGCAACCAATTACAAGAGCTGGTGCATCACCCATATGGTCTGCAAGAAAATCCGCTGATGCTGCTGATCGCGCTTGTTGAGCATTTTCTACCTGTCCACCTTTGTCGATAGAGCCGATGTATACGCCGTCGAGCGAGCGATATATGTCGTAACACTGCCGGTACACATCGCCAATCGCCTTGCGTTTTGCCTCGTCACGGACAATCACAAATCGCATTGTCATGTTGTTCGACCCCGAGGGGGATTGCATCGCTACCTCTACGCACTCTCTAATGAGTTGGTCATCAACAGGGCGCGAAAAGTCAAGGCGTTTACGAACAGCCCGTGTGGTTGTGAGTAATTGGTCAGCATCTAACGGCAGAAGTGGCATATTTCGACCCTACTATGGAGTCATGGCCTCCCCCCTCGACGACCTTGTCACTCTGCTCGACCTCGAAGTAATCGAAGTAAACATCTTTCGTGGCTTCTCGCCCGAAGAGAACCGCGTACGAGTTTTCGGTGGACAAGTTGCCGGACAATCTCTCGTTGCTGCCGCCCGCACAGTGGATGAAGCCTCGCGACAGGTCCACTCCCTCCATGCATATTTCTTGCGCCCTGGCGACCCGACCGCCCCCATCTTGTACGAGGTAGATCGCCTACGTGATGGCCGTAGTTTCACCACCCGTCGCGTCGTTGCAATTCAGCACGGTGAAGTCATCTTCAACTTGCAGGCAAGTTTTCATGCACATGAACCTGGTCTTGATTGGCAGATTCCAGCACCGCTCAATTTGCCAGATCCAGATTCACTTCCCGACTTCAAAACGCGCATGGCCCCATACAAAGAGCAGATGGGCGAATGGTACGACCGACCACGCCCCATCGACCTGCGTTACATCGACGGTGCGCCATATGAGCGAGCAGGGGTTGAGAGGACCGGACAAAAAGTGTGGCTTCGCGCCGACGGATCACTCCCCGATGACCCTGTGCTTCACGCATGTATTGCTACGTACGCGAGCGATATGACACTTCTTGACACCACACTTCTTCCCCATGGTTTGGGTTGGACCGAAGGCGGAGTGCAGATGGCTTCTCTTGACCACGCCATGTGGTTTCACCGGCCCTTCCGTGCAGATGACTGGCACCTCTATGACCAGCATGCAATTTCCACATCAAGCGGCCGTGGCCTAGCTGGTGGTTCTATCTACACAAAAGATGGACATCTAGCAGTGACAGTTGTACAAGAAGGACTGATTCGAGTTCGTCCTGAAGAATGAGTCTTAGCGACGTGTTCCCATGAACATGCCGCGCAGCGCTTGATAATTCTCAATGCAGTGACCCGCACCCAACACAACTGCTTCTAGTGGTTGTGGCGACATATTCACAGGAACTTGTGTTTCACGCTGAATACGTTCTGCGAGCCCACGCAACATTCCGCCACCGCCAACGAGATACATACCGCGCGCAAGAAAATCTTGGGAAAGTTCAGGTGGCGCTTTCGCGAGGCATCGCTTCACCGACAGCACCATCGCGGTCACTGGTTCATCAATAGCAAAACGAACTTCCTCTGCAGTAAGCCGCACAGTTTTGGGTAGTCCAGTCACAAGATCTCGACCGCGTATATCTGCACTGCGATCTTGTGGACCGGGCTCTGCAGACCCAATTTGAATTTTTATTTCTTCAGCAGTTCGTTCACCAATTGCAACACCATGCTCACGGCGAACATAGCTCTGAATCGCTGCGTCAATATCAAAACTTCCCACACGAATTGCTTCGAGTGCTACAACACCACCGAGGCTGATGACAGCAGTCTCAGTAGTGCCACCTCCGATGTCAATCACCATGTTTCCCACAGGCTCATCAATGGGAAGATTTGCGCCAATCGCTGCTGCCATTGGTTGCTCAATCAGTTGTGCGTCAGATGCGCCCGCGCGACGAGTTGCGTCGGTTACTGCACGTCGCTCTACTTCCGTAATCGCCGAAGGCACACAGATAACTACTTTGGGTCGCGTAAATCGAGAAACACCGACTCGTTGCAACAACAATCGAATCATGCGCTCAGTGATATCGAAGTCAGTAATTGCACCACCACGAAGTGGCCGAACCGCAACGATATAACTGGGTGTACGACCGATCATGTCCCATGCGTCGTGGCCGGTTGCGAGCACTTCACCGGACTGACGATTCACTGCAATTACAGAAGGTTCATTGAGAACAATCCCCTTACCCTTCATATACACAAGAGTGTTTGCCGTGCCAAGGTCAATTGCGAGGTCGCGTGCCATTATCGGCTCCACCTATCTTCAGGGTTGTTGTGATGCACAGATGAACGACGCGCTTCGGGAGACAAAGCATCAATATGTCGACGAAACTTAGCGATGCCGTCGTCGATACGCACTTTTCGATTGTCGAGATACACCATCACTAAAAGTGCACTTCCAGAAACAAAAGCCAAGAATGAAAACAAGCCCGTAAGAAACGACATGGAAATCATTGAGAAGACTCTGACACTTTCTTTGTTGCAACTACATCATGAGCGCCAGTGCCCCAGTCAGAACCACCTACCCAATTTTCTTTTTTCCAGATTGGTGCACTTTCCTTTAACGCATCAATGAGGAATCGAGCAGCCTCAAATGCATTGCCACGATGTGGCGATGACACTGCAACGACTACGGAGGACTCTTCTAACTGCAACAACCCAGTTCGATGCAAGATTGCAACACGACCAATTCCGTCGAACTGTTGGCGTGCTTCATGCGCAAGATTCTGGAACACGGGGACAACAGCATCTTCATACGCTTCGTATTCAAGAGAGGTCACGTCCGAGCGCCCATCAGCATGGTCGCGCACGGTTCCCGAGAATAAGACCACGGCCCCACAATTTGGCCGGAGTACCCATTCGTAGATCTGGGAGATAGGCAACTCAGAAGGGGTCAATTCACACCAATCATCTCCAAGTTGCGGTACGGGCATAGGTCTTATCGTACTCCTATGGCTATGGGTCAGGTCTGTGATGGCGACAACACTTCTACTGCGGTCACGATTAGTGTTCTTCTCTTGTGAGCACCGACGATTTCAACACTCCTTCGTCATCTGGTCCCGATCCCCTCCACCCTGCCGAACGGTCCGCTGCTCATTCTTCGGAATTCATTATGAATCCGCCCCCAGTTGGTCGCCGTCTCTCAGCCGTTACAGCAGCCATCAGTGTGTTTGCATCACTTGTCGTGTTGGCAATCGCGGTGCCAAAAGGAATCAGCGAATACTCGGAGCCTGTAGAAAACGAAGTGGCCACCATCGTTGGTGCTAAAAATGCAACATTCGCACCTGTGCACACGGTGCGGAGCGGTTCTAAAACCTCGACAGCAATTTCACTAGGTGACGGATTGTGGCTGGCAGCACTCGAGGCAGTGTCAACTAGCGCAGTTACAGAGATCATCTTTCCCGATGGTTCTCGTTCTCCGGTAGGTATGTACCAAGCAATGGAAGACATCGGGGTGGCCATTCTTGAAAGTCCTGATTCTTCCGTTAGCGGCCCAGTACTCCCCACACATGAATTCATCAATCCTCACGACAGCGCAGACCTTTCAGAATTCATGGCAGTAGATGCTTTTGATGACGATCAAACCGTCCTTGGGCCGAGCTACACCACGAAGAAACTTGAACAGCATCACGACGTACCCATCAGCAATCCAGATTGCCTCAATGGCATCGCGCTTCTTATGAACGGCAGCAGCATCAAAGGAATCATCGTTCACCTGCAGCATCGAGCCGTGGTGCTTGGGACATCTTCGATTTCACGAATTATGAACTTCGTTACATCTCACTGACAACGTTGCCGAAGAAATACTCCCTAGTCTGAACACATGTCTGACGACAACAACATTCCTAATCCGTTTGGTGGCTTGCCTTTCTTCAACGACATGATGAAAGCCATGGCTGGCCAAGGACCCTTGAATTGGGAACTTGCACAACAATTTGCTCACATTGGCGCTGCCGGCGATACCGCTGATCCAGAGCCCGATACAAGCACTCGCATTGCCTACAACGCACTCGCAGACATTGCCGATATGCATGTGCGCGAAATCACTGCATTATCAACAGGGCCTCGTGACACCCACACAGAGATACTCACCACCACCAGAGGAAAATGGGCGCAGCGCACGCTCAGCGACTTTCGACCCCTCTTTACAGATCTAGCCACTGCATTAAACAAACGCGATACTCCTGCAGATTCACCTGACGACCCAATGATTGCGATGCTCAATAATTTGTCGACAATGATGGCTCCCGCGATGCTTGGCATGTCAGTTGGCTCCATGATTGGTGCGCTCGCCCAACATGCTCTTGGACAGTACGAGTTACCACTTGCGCGACCACACGCGTCCGAGATTTTGATTGTCTCTTCATCCGTCGACTCATTTGCTTCCGAATGGGATATTCCGCGAGACGATCTTCGGATGTGGGTACTCATTCATGAATTGGTGTCACATGCGATACTCGCTGCGCCGGGAATTGAAGAGGGTCTCACTGCATTAGTTCGCCGACATGTCTCTGCTTTTTCTCCGGACCCTGAAGCCTTAATGTCGAGCCTTGGCGACCTTGATCCAAGTGATGGAGATGCGATGGCCAATATTCAATCCCTGTTTTCCGATCCAATGGTTCTCATGGGTGCAGTGAGGTCATCAGAGCAAGTTGCAATGGCACCAATCCTTGACGCGCGGGTTGCTGCTATTTCTGGCTATATCGATTATGCGGTCGACGCAGTGTCGTCACGATTACTCGGAGCAACATCACCCATTGCTGAAGCCGTGCGCAGACGACGAGCCGAATATGGGACAGATGCTCAGTTGATCGAACGTTTGCTTGGACTCACAACAACACGTGTACAACAGCAACGTGGACGAACATTTATCGATGGGGTTGTAGAACGAGAAGGAGCAGGGGCACTGCCACGCATGCTCTCATCGGCCGCATCAATGCCTACCCCTAACGAGGTCGATGCGCCCGGCCTCTGGCTCGCCCGCCTCGAGATCCAATAACAATTCCGCCAGCGCGCCAAAACATCACTGCGCCAACAAAACCAATCACCATGACTCCAGCAAAGCCAAGCCACCCAGACGGGCTAACTATGACTGGAATGAGACCACCGCATACCCAAGCAATCTGATTTTGTGTTTCAAATCGTGCAAATGTTTTTCCACGGTTTGCATCGGGTGCGTCTCTTTGCACAGTGGCTTCAAATGCCAGTCGCCCAATTGCGGCAGCAGCATTCACAGCAGCAGCCAGCACGATTCCTCCCACCACTCGGTCATACCAGGTAGCAAAAAGCCCGATAACAACTATGAATACAACAGATGTAAACAACATCGTCTCCACGCGCATGCGACTGCGCAGATGTGGTCCGGCGAAATTGGCTCCCAACGTTGCGAGACCAGATAGGCCAATCGCCAGTCCAAACCAGGCAGTGCCAGCGATTTCTTCTCGTAGCCAAAATGCCAAATGAAAGAACATGAAACCAACGGCAAACCGCAAAGTACGCATTGCAATCGATGCAGCCACTACCGATGGACTGTGAAGTTCTTCCGCTTCACGCGCATCGGTGGGTCCTACTTGCACGGCCATCTTCGGCAGTCGATACGCGTTCAAGGACGCAGCCAAGAATGCAACGACTCCAAGCCCCAGTGCCGCACGTGTGTCTATCAACTGCAAAGCAGCAACAGGACCTGCGACTACAAAGCCCGTAATACCCGCAATCTGTCCCAACTTGCTATTCGATTCCACGAGCTTGGCTTCGTCGTTCACGGTGTTTGGCACAATTGCCGATTTTGCAATCGCATAGGTTTTTCCCAGAATCAATGCAGCAAACGCCAACGGAAAAAGTGTGAGTGAATCAAGCGAACTAGCCATGCCCACTAGCACGCATGCTCTAAGGACTCCCACCAGCACAACCACCATTCGTTGACCACCTTTCATGCGATCAACAAACGGGCCAACGAGTGGAGCAACCACTGCAAATGGAGCCATACTCACGGCAAGGAACAACAGAACTTTCGTTCGAGCCGCATCTGGGCTGATAGATAAAAACAATGAGTCGGCGAGAGCAACAGCCATTGCTGTGTCACCTGCTGTCATTAACGAGTGCACGCGAGACAGCCGTTGAAAAGGCGTGGTTGGCGGCAGGCCTGTTCCCACTACATCTGAAGATCTGCGTGTTTTCGCCACGCGCAGATATTACGCCGTTCGTTGTTTGTCGTACTTGTATCCCAAACCACGAATAGTGACGATACGTGTGGGATTAGCCGGATCATCTTCAATTTTTGAGCGCAGTCGCTTGATGTGCACATCTAATGTCTTTGTGTCGCCCACATAATCGCTACCCCACACACGATCAATCAGGGTTTCACGGGGCAACACTCTGCCAGCATTCGCCAAGAGAATGTGCAGCAATTCAAATTCCTTCAGTGGAAGTGCTTGTGCGTCTCCACGAATGATGACCTCGTGCTGATCAGGATCAAGAGCAACATCACCGACTTCAATAGAGGATCCGGATAGTTCTCCACCGCGTTCTGTTGGCACTCGACGCATGACTGCACGCATGCGCGCTGTTAACTCACGTAAACGGTACGGCTTCGTGACGTAATCGTCTGCTCCAACTTCAAGTCCGACGACGGTGTCAATCTCTGCACCCTTTGCCGTCACCATAATGATGGGCGTCAGAGTTTTCTTGCGCAGTTGACGACAAACATCTATGCCTGACATTTTTGGCAACATCACATCAAGCAGCACTAAGTCTGGTTGCACGATGTCAAACATCTCGAGGGCCTGCAGACCGTCACGAGCCACCTCTACGCGAAACCCTTCACGCTTCAGGCCCACTTGAAGAGCTTCAATAAATGACTCTTCATCTTCTACGACCAACACAGTTGGGATACCTGAAGTATTTCGTGCGTTCACCATCAGTACCTATCGTGCCTCAAGAAGTGGCCTGAACACGAGGAATAGAGAGGATAAACACCGAACCTTCACCTTCACGAGACCGTACGTTCACCTCACCGCCATGATTGGTGGCCACATGGCGAACAATCGACAGTCCTAGGCCTGTTCCGCCTGTTCCTCGACTACGGGCCCTATCCACTCGATAGAAGCGTTCAAAGATGCGATCAAGGCTTTCGGCTGGAATTCCAATTCCGTGATCTTCCACCTCAACGTCAATCATTGAATCTATTCCCTCACGCAAACGGACTTTGATTGCTGAATCGTTCTCGCTGTACTTGATGGCATTCTCCACGAGATTGCCTATAGCCGAAGTGAGTTGAAAGAAGTCTCCCGTCACTATCGAGGAACCTGTGAGCTGTTCAACAACTAGGCCGACATTCTTCTTTGCCGCGAGCGAACTCACGCGCTCTACAACTTCTGCCAGTACATCAATCATGTCGATGCTGGTATGGAGAGATTCACCACCCAATTCAATGCGCGATAATTCGAGCAAGTCATCAATCGTGCGAGACATGCGTTGCGTCTCTAACACCATGCGTCCAGTAAGCCGCAAGATGAGTTCATCTTCGGTCTCACCCTCCAGTGTTTCTGCCAGCACCGAAATTGCACCGACGGGTGTCTTTAATTCGTGGCTGACATTTGCCACAAAATCTGTACGTACCTGGTCGATACGCCATCTTTCAGTGATGTCTTCCACCAGCGCCAATGCCCCACCGTCATTCAACGGCACAGCATGTACCTCGAGAACTCTGATTGGAGGGCCAGCTAGTTGAATCTCTTCACGTCGTTCTTTTCCAACTAATGCCCGATCAAGTAACCTTTCAGTGGCTGCTTCCACCAAGATTTCAGCATGACGTGTGCCTGTAAAAGACGAGACAGCGCTGTTGCGAAAACGAACTTGTCCGTTTTTATTTAGGACAACAATTCCCATGGGAAGTGCATGGACGAGGGCTTCCATAGATTCGTTATTGCTGGCAATTTCTTCCGGGGGCGCAGAGACTGGTTCGACGATGGGAATGTGTTGACGCGAAATTCGGCGCATGACGACGATACTTGCAACTGCACCCAGCAACACTCCAACAATCAATTGCCACATGCGACTCTTACGGAACTTTCTCTAGCGTTACTTCGGCTGAATGAACGGTATACCGTCCGTGTCGTCTTCTTGCGAGCGATTACGAAACCGAGTGGCACCTTTATGTTCTGGCAACCATCCGGTGACCAAGTACCGAACACGCTCACCGATGTTGACAGCATGGTCGCCAATTCGCTCGTAAAAGCGAGCAACAACTGCTAACTGAATCGCTACTTGTAGATCTATGGAGTTACCTGAGTGACTCTCGAGGATTGCCTGCACGAATTCGCGTTGCAAACTGTCGAGATACGAGTCCATGTCGTCAATTGCAGCGGCTTTCGCAGCATCGTTTTCTTGAAACGACTCAAGTGCTGCTTCCCAGAGTTGTTCTGCTTGTTCGCCCATGCGCGCAATCAATCCACGAAGTCGCGGGTCAAGTTCGTGTCCATAAATGCGTCGCGCTGCTTTGCAGATGTTCACTGCAAGGTCGGCTGAACGTTCGATCTCGGCAATCATCTTCACTACGGATACAACTTGACGAAGGTCTCCGGCAACAGGAGCCTGCAGTGCCAAAATCTGATAACAACGCTCTTCAAGATCAATTGATAGAGCATCGATCTCATCGTCAAACTGAATGAGTGCGTCGGCACCATCTAGGTCGCCATTTAGAATCACAGATGTAGCACGTGGAATTGCCTCGATGACTGAAGCAGCCAAACGAACAAGATCAGTACGGACATCATCAAGTTGCTGATGAAATCCTTTACGCAGTTCGTCCATATTGTTTCTCTCTCCTAGTCGTCACAAACGAAGTGATCGAATGTTTCGGTATGAATTGTTTATATCCTCGCACAAAAATATTGTTTTAGTCGCTGCCAACAACACTGGCATCTGGGCTCGACAAACGCGGAATACCCAGTTTCGATTGATTCTCGGAGTCACGACGATGAATGCGATACTGGGCATCATTTTCGGGAATAAAGCTGGCGGGCCCCACTCGGCGCCAGTCGCCTTCACGATTCATCTCAAACGCGACGACTTCATCTGACAGCAAAATATCGAACACTTCGTCGATCCACGCTTGATGTTTCGGATGTTCTACTGGAATGAGCACCTCAACCCTCTTGTCGAGATTGCGGGGCATCATGTCTGCTGAACCGATGTAATAAGACGGTGCGCCCTTTCGTCCCCCGTGCGCAAAGCGATACATACGCGAGTGTTCAAGGTAACGACCTAGAACAGACCTGATTCGCAACGTCTCTTCGTGACCGCTCGCTGGACGCATGCAGCAAATACCGCGCACAACGAGATCAATGCGCACTCCGGCCTCGCTGGCGCGATACAGCAGATCAATAATCTGGGCGTCTGCAAGGCCGTTCATCTTCATCACGATGTGGCCATCTGAACCAAATTGAATTTCATTTTCAATCAGACTCATGATTTTTGAACGCAAATAACGCGGAGCAACAATCAACCGCGAGTAATCCCGATCCCTGCTAAAGCCAGTGAGGGAGTTGAATAAGTGAGAGACATCGTTGCCAATTTCCTCATTACAAGAGAACAACCCAATGTCTTCATATGTGCGGGCAGTTTTTGAGTTGTAGTTTCCGGTGCCCACATGCACATAGCGGCGCAGACCAGAATCTTCCTGACGTACGACCAATACACACTTGCAATGTGTCTTCAGACCAACGACGCCATACACCACGTGTACTCCGGCGCGTTCTAATTCTTTAGCCCACGTCACGTTCACTGCTTCATCAAAACGAGCAGTTAACTCAATAAGCGCAACAACTTGTTTCCCTTTTTCGGCAGCCTTGATGAGACTGCGCGCAATTGGTGAATCACCAGACGTGCGATACAAAGTGATTTTGATTCCCTGCACACGAGGGTCATCTGCTGCTTGCTCTAAAAATTCTTCCGTCGATGATGAAAATGATTCATACGGATGATGAACAAGAAGATCTCTGTCTCGTAACACGCTAAACATGGATTGATCATTGCCATCCGCAGCAGCTAGACGGCCGGCGGTCACCGATGACCAATACTTGTCCTTCAGGCCTGGTTCATCAATTGCGTGTATCTCCCACAGAGAACCGAGCGCAAGTGGAGCATCATGAAAAGAAACATCTCCGGATTCAAGTTCCAGTTCCTCAAGCAGCATTTCCAACACCGCAGCATCAATTCCACGTTCTACTTCTAAGCGCACGGCACGACCAAAGCGGCGGCGGCGTAATTCCATTTCCACAGCGGCCAACAAGTCGTCTGCGTCTTCGTCTTCCAAGGTGAGGTCAGCGTTACGCGTCACACGAAATGCGCTTACATGAACAATGTCCATGCCCAAGAAAAGATCTGCAATATTGGCAGACATCACATCTTCTATAGGGACAAAACGATTCTCAGAAACTTGATGGAATCGCTTCAGGAATGTTGGAACTTTGACGCGCGCAAATCGCTGTTCGCCACTTGACGGATCACGCACTAATACTCCGAGGCTCAAAGCGAGGTTGGAAATATATGGAAAAGGATGAGCGGGGTCGACGGCTAGCGGAGTGAGCACAGGAAATAGTTGACGATCAAAAAACTCAGACAACTCCGTCTGTTCATCAACTGTGAGTTCATGCCAACGACATACTGTGATGCCCTGCTCGGCCATGAGTGGCAATAAATCTTCAAGCAAGATTCTCTCTTGCTCTTTCACAAGGCTTTCTACACGCTGCCCCACTGCGGTGAGTTGGCGTGTTGGCGATAAACCATCTGCTGCACTCGAAGGGACACCGGCGGCAACTTGGCCTTTCAGCGCAGCTACACGTACTTGGAAAAACTCATCGAGGTTGCCACTAAAAATGGCGCAAAACTTAACTCGCTCAAGAAGCGGTATGGACGTCTCGCGAGCAAGAGAGAGAACTCGCTCATTGAAATCAAGCCAACTTAACTCTCGGTTACCAAACCAGCGACTCATGACAATGAAGGGTAATGACTCGCTACAACACCACAGATGTTTTGTGGATGTGTGTTTCCCATCTGTTCACCGTGAAGAGGCACCAGCGACACCGAAGGAGATTTAGAACTCGTAGTTCGGGTCACCCATATCCCATTCAAGTGAGATCAATTCACGTTCTGCATCACGCACGATGCGTGCCATGTTGCGACGGAACTGTGGATCATCACGAGGAAGTAACACCAAGCGGGCAAGAACACGCGAACGGAATTCATCGATGGCGTTCTGATCGCCCCAGTCGCCGTAGACCTCCCAGTGAGGCGACACGGCACCGAGAAACACAATGCGGGCATGAGCTTTTGGCGGCTGCTGAATCTGTGTATCTGACATATGGGCCTCCGGGGGACACGGGTCGCTTATAAAAACGACCTGGCTGCTAGTGAATCCGTAGAAGCCTATCGGGGGGTGACCAATGACAACAGAATGACTTTTTCTCTCTGATTTCCCTAATTTTCAGGGCTTTATCCTGTGGATAACCAGCATTTTTGCCAAACCTTTACTTTTCTGACCGCATCTGCAGAAATCTCCGTGCTTGAATGTTCTTGCGGGAACTTCCCGCCATGACTCGGCGTCATACAGATACCGAACCGATAGTGACCTCATCCCGAGGTTGCAGTGAGGAGAGCCATGAAACTCAAACTTCAAGTCACTACAGAGCAAGTCAAGCCGCAGCCGTTTGACGACTCCCCGACTGCCTGGATGGGTACCGGCAATTGCCGCAAATACCCACCAACAACTTTCTTTCCGTCAGACGGAGTGGGCGTTGATAGAGCTCGTGCAATCTGCAAAGGTTGCCCAGTGCTCGATACTTGTCTTGAGTACGCACTCACAGAGCGCATCGAACACGGTGTGTGGGGTGGCACAAGTGAGCGCGAACGTCGTCGCATTTTGAAACGCCGTCGCGGCATTACGGCCTAGTCAATTTTGGATTGGCGCTAAGGCCAACACAGTCCGACTACTTGACTTCGCCTTCGGGCTTCTGGTCGCTCTTGCCGTCGTCCATTGCCTTTTTCAGTTCACGTTGTGCACTGCCAAGGTTCTTTGCAAGCTTTGGCAACTGAGAGCCTCCGAAGAGGACCAGCACCACAATGGCGATCATGACAAGTTCAGGTGTTCCCATGTCGATCACGCTACCACTGAGGTAGCAACGAGGGCATCTGAGTTGGTAAGAACTTGTCGTGCTTGAATGCGTCATCAATATCAGTGAGGGTCGAGACCCCGATGTCATCGCTGCCCTATCGGCTGGTCTGGCTGGCGATCTGCTGGATGTTCATTCAGACCCGGACCACAACAGAAGCGTGTTCACACTGATTGGCGAAGGTGCCCCTCGAATGTTGACGAGCATGGCAGTGCAACTTCTTAATGTAAACAGTCACGACGGAGTGCATCCACGACTTGGCGTTGTAGACGTTGTGCCATTCGTTCCACTCGAAGGTTCAACATTTGACGATGCTGTTCGTGCGCGACATGACTTCGCAACGTGGGCCACGACATTTTTACAAATACCAATTTTCTTATACGGCCCTGAACGCACACTGCCGTATGTTCGCAAACACGCGTGGAAAGATTTGCAATCAGACATTGGTCCACTCGCTCCACATGACACAGCCGGTGCAATGTGTGTTGGCGTGCGACCACCACTAGTTGCATACAACCTGTGGCTTGAACATGTTGATCTTGCTCAAACGAAAAACATTGCATCTGCTGTACGTTCGCCAGACATTCGCACATTGGGACTGCAAGTTGGTGATTACACCCAGGTGAGCGTGAACCTCATAAACCCAATGAATTCAGGGCCATTAGATGTTTACGATGCTGTGGCACAACATGCCCCGATTCATCATGCAGAACTAGTTGGTCTGTTGCCAGCAGCTATTCTTGCGAACATTCCACGACATCGGTGGGAGGCACTCGATGTTTCTCAGGAACAAACGATCGAGTGGCGTCTTCGGAATTAACCGTTGACGATACGTCGACCGTCTTGTGCGCGTTGACGACGCAAACGGCGGCGCTCACGTTCAGACAATCCGCCCCAGATACCAAACTTCTCGCCGTTTGCTAATGCGTATTCAAGACATTCGCCACGAACAACGCAGCCTTTGCATACTTCTTTGGCTTCGCGAGTGCTCGCGCCGCGCTCAGGAAAGAAAAGGTCGGGGTCGACGCCTAGGCAGTTGGCCTGGTCTTGCCAGCCGCGTTCCTGGCTTAATGATTCAGAATCTCCGTGCATGCTTGTTGCCTCCCAGCAAGAGGTTCAAGCGACTCCCGGGGGACATCGACTTTCGCCTCTGTAATTACAGCGATGTCATTGTGACAAAGAATCACAGAAAAAGCAAATGCTGTAAGGATTTAGGCACTTCAACAGTCAGAGTCTGCCGAATTAGAAGGCGTTCACCAGTTCGGCTAGACCTACCGAGCGCGGCTCATTTTGCGCCGATTTTCTAGGAAATCGACCAAAACGTAGTCCCCCAGCGTCTCTGGAGTCGTGAAAAATGCACGTCCATGGTTGACCTGGGCCATCTGCTCAACAAATTTGCGTAATGAACCACTTGCATCAAGAACGAATGAATTGATGGTGATGTTGTCCTTCGTGCAGCGCATCACTTCTCGCATAGTTGCTTCAGCAGTTAATTGCTGCGCTTCATATCCGTCAAAATACGTGAACCACGGATACCCATCTGGTGTGATGTGCGAAGTGGGCTCACCGTCGGTGATCATAATGATCTGCTTAGTTCCGGTTTGCTGTGCGAGAAGTTTGCGAGCGAGGGCGAACCCGTGCTGCATGTTCGTGCCGTATTCCTGGTCCCAACTGATACCTGGAAGATCTTCATGCGTAATGGGATACGCAATGCTGCTGAATCCAAGAATGCTGATGTAGTCACGTGGGAACTGCGAAGTAATCAATGAATGCAATGCCATTGCCACTTTTTTGGCGGGCAAGAATCGGCCTGCCTGCACCATGCTGTACGACAAGTCGAGCATCAGAACCGTGGAAGATCGGGTGGTGTGTTCGGTGCGCTCAATCTCAAAATCTTCTGGCAACAGTCGAACGGGAGTACCTGTTCCATTTCGAGAGATTGCATTGCGGATAGTTCGCTGCAAATCAAGTCGGAATGGATCACCAAATTCATATGGCTTCGAGTCGTAGGTGCGCTCATGGCCACTGCCGTCGCGAGCAATTCTGTGCTGACCGAATTTGTCCTTCGACAATTTGCTGAAGAGCTCTCGCAACGCGCTGTTACCAATGGCCCGAAGCCCGCGCGGTGAGAGTTCCAATTTTCCATCTTTGCGATGCACAAGGCCGGCGTCCTCTAACTGCTTAACGATCTTGGCTAACTGCTCCATGGAGCGGGCAGCGTCTTCACCCAATAAATCCCGCATTTTTTCAATGTCTACCTCGGCTAGTTGGGCTGGGTTTCGAGACTGCTGCAACATGGCTTCCATCTCACTGAGTTGACCCATTTCGCGCATGGCATCCATGGCCTGCTGCATGTCCATTGGTGTCTCGCCACGAAAGTTATAACCCTGTTGTTGACCCGGTGGGCCCTGCTGAGGAAACATGGATTGCAACTTTTGACCCAACTGCTGCACCTGCCAATTGAGGTCCATGTCTTCCATGAGTTGGTCGGATAGTTGCTGCAACTGTGACCGCTGTTCTGGTGTGAGCGAGTTCATGAAATCTTGCATGGCTTGCATGCGTTGCGCCATGTTTTCTAAAAGCTCGTCGAGTGTTTGTGGATTCTCGGGAAAGAAATCTCCGAATTGCTCCATGAACTCTTCGAAGTGCGGGTCTTCACCTTGCTCGCGCGCTTCGATCATGTTGTTGAGCGCAGCCATCATGTCTTTCATGCGAGCCATGTTTTCGGGCGACATATCTTGGATGCCTTCAGCCATCTGATCAACAACTTGTTGCATCATCTGCTGACGCAATTTGTCCATCAGTTCTTCAAATCGCTGACGTGCCTCTGGTGATTCGAAGTCATAACTTTGTAATTCGCGCACCATGCCAGCGAGATCTTCGGGCATCATGTCCAAACGAAAGTTGCGTTCCATCGCCGCATCACGTGCGGTCTCCGCGCGACGTTCATCGCCAGAATTTTCCGCTTCGCGAACTGCGTTTTCGACAGCATGTCTTTCTTCGTCGATGACATCTTGTAATGCTTCAGCAATTTCTGAATACACACCGCCAAGATCGCCACTTTCTTCAAGTTCTTTCTTGCGTTGACGGATGCGCTCCATCATTTCGCGAAGACCCTCTATTCGCTTGCCGTCCTTGTCGGTCATTCCTTCACGCATCAAACGGCGCAAGGCTGAATCGAGGTCGCCGTGATACATCAGATCATCGGCTAATTCATCAAGAATCCCGTCTGCATCGACACTGAATGGGGTCTGAGTGCCATCCCATCGGGAGTATGTGAATCTCGCAGGCATAAAGGCAACCTAGTTGCTCTAAGGTGGAGAACAACATGCGAGTACCAAGAACTTTTGTTTTCGTCGATATCTCAGGGTTTACGAACTTCACGAATGAGAACGGCGACGATGCGGCTGGTCGCCTTTTGGCGTCTTGGCGTGCTGTGACGCGTGATGTGGCATCTGAGACCGGTGTACGTATCGCTAAATGGCTCGGCGATGGCTGCATGCTCGTAGCCGTCGATCAACGAGACGCTGTGCGCTTTTGTTTGGAGCTCCAGAAGCGCTCTGCGTCTGCCTGTGCCCCGCTTTCTATCCGTGTTGGTATCGCATCTGGTCTTGCTTTGCTGTTCGAAGGCGACGACTACATCGGAACTGCCGTAAACCTGGCTGCGCGCCTCTGTGACGCTGCTGCCTCGTATGAAGTGATCATTCCAGTGGATCAGATCGAAAACCTGCCAGAAGGCGTTGTGGCTGTTCCACACGAGCCGCTCACCTTGCGCGGACTCAATGAAGCGATCAACGTCGTCACGCTCACGGGTGAAGCAACCGATGTTGCACGCAATGACACTGGCGAGTTGTGGACACGCTCGCCGTTCGTTATGTAGTTATCGCCATCGGCGAAACATACAGATTCTTTAGCTCGCTCTAACCGCGAGAACGGTACGTGGCTTTCGTGCCCGATGCATCTTTGTTGAGACGACGCGTGAGGTGTAATCCTTCAAGAACAAACTCAACGGCACTTGCCAAAACAGCGGGCGATTCGTCACCTTCAGTAAGCACAAGCACAGGAGCCCGTAAGGCAGGGATGTCGTTGAACAATGCGATCAGTTCAGCTGATGGAATGTCTTCGCCGACGTGAGCAACGGTTCCCGTTTCAAAAGCGGTTATGACTTCACCCATCATGGAACCGGGGGCCAGTTCTTTATACACAGTAAGAACCGCTGCTGAGATCAACTGCTGCAGGATGAGGGATTCACGGCCCTCTTCAAGCGACTCGATCTCAACTTTTCCACCAGTGGAAGAAGCAAGAGCATCAAGATCGCTCACGCGTGGCGCTACATCTTTTTCGCCAGCACGCAATGCACGGCGCACTGCGTTTGCACTGAGAATTTCAAAGTTTGAAACACTAAGGCGCACACTGACACCGCTGCGCTGATTGACGTGACTGCTGCTTCGTGCTTGGTGCGAGAACATTGCGATGATTCGCTCCATAAATGCAGGCATAGTCACAGTGACATCACCAATTGATGCAGGCCGTGATTCCTGACGCATGATGGCGATTTCAGTTTCCACTTCCAACGGATAGTGCGTACGAATCTGGCTTCCGAAACGGTCTTTCAATGGCGTAATAATGCGGCCGCGGTTGGTGTAATCCTCTGGGTTTGCAGAAGCAACCAACATCACATCGAGTGGAAGACGAATCTTGTAGCCGCGAATCTGCACGTCACGCTCTTCAAGAACGTTCAACAAACCCACTTGGATTCGCTCTGCAAGGTCTGGCAATTCGTTGATTGCGAAAATGCCGCGGTTTGTGCGAGGAACTAAGCCGTAATGCAAAGTGAGTTCGTCACTGAGGTAACGACCTTCTGCAACTTTGATGGGGTCTACTTCACCAATGAGGTCAGAGATTGATGTATCTGGCGTTGCAAGTTTTTCGCCGAATCGTTCACTGCGATGCACCCACGCAATCGGAGTGTTGTCACCTTCTGCAGCAAATAAGTCGCGTGCATGACGTGAGACTGGGTTGTACGGATCATCGTTGATTTCACTGCCAGCAATAATGGGCATCCATTCGTCGAGCAAATCTGTGAGTGAACGAATCATGCGTGTCTTTGCCTGACCTCGCTCTCCAAGAAACACAACGTCGTGTCCGGCAAGCAACGCGTTCTCTAACTGCGGCATCACGGTGTGTTCGTACCCCATCACACCTTCGAAGAGTGGCAGGCCAGCTGCAATGTTGCGCACGGCGTTCTTGCGCAACTCCTCCTTGATGGGCAGTGACTGCCAGCCAGAGGCCCGTAGAGCCCCCAGGGTGGTTGGCAGGGACTCAGGGACAGCAGGAATTGTCATAGATGCGACAGTACCCCGAGAGCCCTCGGAAGCCCCTAGGCAGAGAAAGGCTTATGGGGCTTGAAATTATTACTGTCATACTGCTAGTTGTTTTACTGTCGTTCTACCAGTATTATGGGTTCATGTCTGAATTACTCACCATTGAAGAACTGCTGACCACAGTGCACGAAGCCACGGCACATCTCGCTGTTGGCGACGAGCGCATCGCACAACAATTCACCGAACGAAACGTGCGTTATTACGTGACTCTCGGCGTTGTGCGACCACCCTTGCGCGCCGGTGGAAAGTCCATGTGGACGACTGACCATGTGAAAGATCTTGTCCGAGTTCGTCGTGCACAAAGCGCTGGTCAGTCGCTAAAGAAGATTGGCCCACCACCAATGCGCGACGAGATCCCCACTTGGAAAGTGGCAAACGTTGGTGCTCACCGCGCCATTGTTGTGAATTCCATGATGAAGCCCGCTGCACAAGCAGACGGTTGGGCATTTCAAATTTCTCACAACATCCAACTCAGTGGCTTCACACATCGTTTGCCCACTCAAGAGGAAATT